>JACCDW011129823.1_pt1 | contig 17600 bp, 16 predicted proteins | sample 7449781 | NCBI WGS metagenome assembly JACCDW01 (sample SAMN15323449, study PRJNA562643) | freshwater metagenome | isolation source: river surface water | place: USA:Blue River Watershed | collected 2017-08-18
CATCGGGCATGTGGCAGGTGGTGCACAGATATTTTTCGAACGCCAGACGGCCGCCGGCGCGCGGCACCCTGATGCCATGACGGCCTTCGGTCTCGGTCTGGGCGGTTGCAGTGATCGGCATGGACGCGGCCAGCGTCAGTGCGGACAGTGCGGCGATCGTGAGGGTCTTGGTCGTTTTGCTGAAGCGTTTCATTGGACTTCTACCTTGCTGTTTGTTTCAACTTGCAATTGCCGACAGGCTACTTCCCTGTCTCCGGAAAAGAAACACGGGGCCGGTCACCCGGCCCCGTGTCATTCACGCATCGATTAGTCGAGCGAGAACACGTACAGCACGTTGCTCGGCACCTGGTACTTCAGGTCCGGCGTTGCGCTGACAAACCACTGCGGCCATGCACCACCGAGACCCACTTCGATCGCGATGTACTGCTTGCCGTCAGCCATGAAGCTCATCGGCGGCGCGTTGATAGCGGAACCGGTGTTGAACTTCCACAGCTCTTCCAGGGTCGTTGCGTCCAGTGCGACGACTTCGCCTTCAGCGTAGCCGGAGAACACCAGGCCACCAGCGGTCGACAGCAGGCCACCCAGCTGCGGGTGCTTGGTCGCATGCTTCTTCACGACCTTACCAGTTGCCACGTCGATCGCAGTGATCGAGCCGGTGATACGGCCGCACTCAGGATCGTCGAAAGTCGAGAACGGCGCGCCGCCCAGGAACAGTGCACGACCCTTCGGTGCCGACTCGGTCACTTCGGCAAACGCCTTGTTGCAACCGTCGATCGTCGGGATGTAGTAACGGTTCGTCTGCGGGCTGTAGGTGGTCGGCGGCCAGTTCTTGCCACCCATGTGGCCAGGACGCAGAACGCCTTCCAGCGTGCCACGGCCCTTGGTTGCCGTACCACGGCCAGCAGCCGTACCAGCGACGTAGGACTGCACATCCTTCTTCGGATCGTAGGTCTTCGGCTTGCACTTGGCGTCCAGGCCACCCGACCAGTTCAGCTCGTCAACGAACTGCGTGCACCACAGCGGCTCACCGGTCTTGCGATCCAGTGCATAAGCGTAGCCGTTACGGTTGGCGTGCAGGGTTGCGCGACGGAACGAACCGTTGATCTGCGTATCGACGAAGGTGTTTTCGGCGATCGAGTCATAGTCGTACGGGTCGTTCGGCGTGTGCTGGAAGCCCCACTTGATCTTGCCGGTGTCCGCATCGAACGCGACGGTCGAGTCGGTCCACAGGTTGTCGCCAGGACGGTATGCGTTGTCCCAGTCCGGACCCGGGTTAGCGGTGCCCCAGACGATCAGGTTGAGTTCCGGGTCGTACGAACCGGTCACCCAGGTCGTGCCGCCGCCGGTCTTCCATGCGCCGTTCTTGTCTTTCCACGTTTCGTGGCCAGGCTCGCCCGGGCCAGGAATCGTGTACGAACGCCAGCGACGCTTGCCGGTCTTCAGGTCGAGTGCTTCGATCCAGCCGCGCACGCCGTATTCGGCGCCGGCCATACCGGTGACGACCATGTCCTTGACGATCAGCGGTGCGCCGGTGATGGTCTCGCTCTTGCCCGGGTCAGCGACTTGCGCTTCCCAGACCTTCGAGCCGTCGGTCTTGTTCAGGGCCAGGATACGACCGTCAACGACCGGCGAGATCACCAGGTTGCCTGCCAGGACTGCACCGCGGTTGTTGATGCCGCAGCAAGCGACCGTGGTCGCATAGTCCGGATCCATTGCCGGGTTGTACTGCCAGATCATGCGCGGCTGACCGCCACGAACGTCCAGCTTGGTGACAACGCCCCAGCCCGTCGTGATGTACAGGAAACCATCTTCTGCCACCGGCGTGCCTTCGAGGCCGGCGAACTTGTACTGGATGATGTCCTTGCCACCGCCCTGCGTGCCGCCCATGGCCCAGGTGAACGCGACCTTGAGCTTCTTCACGTTCGAGGTGTTGATCTGATCCAGGCCCGAGAAGCGATGAGCTTCCAGGTTGCCGTGGTGGTTGAGCCAGTTTTGCGGCTCTTTTTCGCTGCTGTTCAGCCGTTCGAACGTAACGTCGCCGGCAAACGCCGAAGCCGAAACGACGGCTCCTGCGAGAACCGCGCCCAGGCTGGCGAGCGGTTTGTTTTGCTTCATGGGCATATTTATCTCCCCCTAGTGGTATGTGTATTGCGGGTGACCGTCAAACATTCACATGCAAGTCGGCGTTCGTGAATCTACACTTGCCTGCCGTAAAGTCAATTCTTGCCTCATGAATATGCGCTTTTTATTTTCTTGATACATATATCAAAAATCAGAAATCACTCGTCTCGCACTGCAAGGTAAAAATCCACTCCCATGAACAAAACCAACCTGACGCCAGTCTTGCGCCTGTCTGCCGGCGCGGCTTTTTGCGCTGCAATCGCAGCCGTCGCGCTGACTGTCACATCGACTGTTGCACTGTCACAACCGCGCAGCTTCCGTGATTGCGACGCCTGCCCCGAGATGACCGCCCTGCCCGCCGGCACGCTGGCGATGGGCTCGCCCGAAGTGAGAACCGCCGGTCTGTCCGAAGAAGCGCTGAAGTACGCCGGCGAATTCGAGGAGCAGCCGCAGCACGCCGTCAGCATTCGCGCGTTTGCGATCGGCACCTATGAAGTCACGCAGGCCGAATGGGCGGCGATCATGGGCGAGAACCCGAGCAGCACCCGCGGCGACCGCCTGCCCGTGGAGAACGTCAGCTGGGAAGAGGCGCAGGAATTCGCGCGTCGCCTGAGCGAGCGCACCGGCAAGCCTTATCGCCTGCCGACCGAGGCCGAGTGGGAATATGCGGCGCGCGCCGGCAGCGCCCGGACCTTCCCGTTCGGCGACGATCCCGGATCGCTGCCGCAGCATGCGTGGTTCCGCGGCAATGCGGACGGGCACAGCCACCCGGTCGGTTCGCGCGAACCGAATGCGTTCGGCCTGCATGACATGCTCGGCAACGTCTGGGAAAAAACCGAAGACTGCTGGCGTCCGCATTACGAAGAGGCGCCGGCCGACGGCAGCGCGCGCACCGACGGTGACTGCGACCTGCGCGTGGTGCGCGGCGGTTCGTGGGTGAACCTGCCGCAGTTCCTGCGCTCGGCCGCGCGCTTCCGCTACTCGGCGACCAGCCGTTACGAGTTCGTCGGATTGCGCATCGCGCGCGACCTGAAGGACTGAGCGGCGCGCCTGCCCCGACGACAGGTCAGCGGCGGCGCGGCTCGCCCGCGCCGTGCCGCAGCCATTCGGACGAAACGCCCAGCATGCCGGCGATCACGGACAGCTTGTCCTCCGTCGGGTATGCATCGGCATCCACCCAACGGTAGACCGATGCCAGCGACAAGGGCTTGCCCTCGTAGCGGCGATTGAATTCCGCGTGAAATTCACGCTTGCTGTTGACCGGGTAACCCGCCCACGCGAGTGCCATCCTCAACCGGCCTGAAAAGGCTTCGCGCCGGATTGCTGCGTTCATTCCCGTACCCCTGCTCGACGCTCAAAAAAAGCTCCCGCAGGATGGGTCTCCTGCGGGAGTCAATACCAACCGGAGATTGCGAAGAGAGGCTCAGGCACACACGCTTCGTCCCAACCTCTTCACATTCCTTGCTTCCACTTGCCCCCGCATCGTATGCAGCGCCTCCCGCGCTGGAAATCTCGTTTTTCGAAAGGGGGATTTAGATCAGCTCCGAACCGGCATGACGCGTCGCGAAATGTCGGCTGCGTTGCCTTTTGAACGCTTCAGTCATCCTGAACATCAGGTTTGGCAATGGCAAATTATTGTCATTTGTCACGCGGGCGGCACAGCTATATAGTTCCGCGAAAAACTCGGCCGTACGGCGCCGTCCCAGCTACCCGCCGGGGCGGCATGCCCGGAAGGCGTGCCCCGGCGACGGACCCCGATGCCGGCCAGGCTGCCCAAGCGCGTGCGGAACTAGACCAACACGTCACATGATGACGAGAGCCGGAGAGACAAGCGATGGGCATGCATTTCGATTTCACCGACATGCGGCTGCTGACGCACATAGCGGAAATGCACAGCCTCACCGCAGGCGCCGAGCGCGCCTGCCTTTCACTGCCCGCCGCCAGTTCGCGGCTGAAACGCTTCGAAGAAAGCCTCGGGCTCAAACTGTTTCACCGCACCGCGCAGGGGCTGACGCTGACGCCTGCCGGCGAGGTGGTGCTGCGCTACTCGCGCGAGGTGAACCAGAAGCTCGAGCGCATGTGCGGCGAGCTGCACCAGTTCGTGCGCGGCATCAAGGGCACGCTGCGGCTGCAGGCGAACACGATCGCGACCACCGATTTCATCCCGGCGATCCTGCCGGCCTTCCTCGCGACCCATCCGGACGTTGACGTCGACCTGCGCGAACGGCTCAGTCCCGACATCGTGCGCGCAGTCTGCGACGGCGCGGCCGACATCGGCATCGTCGCCGGCGACGTGCGCGCCGAAGACCTCGAAGTGATTCCCTACCGTGACGACCGGCTGGTGGTGGTCACGTCGCCTGACCATGAGCTCAACGACGCCGGCGAAATCGACTACGTGCGCACGCTGAAGTACGACCAGGTCTGCCTGCATGAAGGCAGCGCGATCAGCACCTTCCTCGCGCAGGTCGCCAACGAAAGCCATCGCACGCTGCGCACGCGCATCCGCGTGGGCAACTTCGAGGCCGCGTGCCGGATCATCGAGGCGAACGTTGCGATCGGCATCGTGCCGGAATCGTCCGCACGCCGTTATGAAAAGTCGATGCGCATCCGCATCTCGCGACTGACCGACCCGTGGTCGCTGCGCAAGATGTCGATCTGCGTGAAGAGCATCGATCAGCTGCCGAGCTTTGCGCGCGACCTGATCGACATGATGCTCGACGATCTCGCGATGCCGGCCGATGCCTGACGCGCGCGGGCGCGCCGCCCTGCCATGCTCGGCACGCTGATCGTCTGCCTGTCGGGCTGCGGTGCGCCGGTGTCCGTGGCCGGTGATGCGGGCCGGCTGTCGGCCGGCTACCTGCAGGCCTGCCATGAAATGCACTACCTCAAGCGCCGCCATTGCCCCGATATCGACGCGCCGGTGCTGTTGCGCTGTACGAATGACGTCGAGCGCCAGCTGCCGCCGAAATTCCGCGAGGATTTCCGCCGCGGCGCGAAAGTGCTGGAGCAGCGGCTCGCGCAGGAACTGCCGCCGCTGGCAGAGCGGCGCTTCAGCCAGCAGCTCGAGGCCAGCGGCAAGGACGCTGCGCAGGCCTGCCAGTCACTGGCGGCCGAGAATGCGCAGCGCCGCGTGCAGCTGATGCGCCAGCTGCAAAGCCTGGGGCGAAACTAGCGCAAGCCGGATCAGATCGGCAGGCCGCTGTCGTCGAACATGCCCTCGAACAGCGCCGAGCTGAGATAACGCTCGGCAGTGTCCGGCAGGATCACGACGATGGTCTTGCCCGCATAGCGCGGTTCCTGCGCCAGGCGCACCGCCGCCGCCGCCGCCGCGCCGCAGGAAATGCCGGCCAGGATGCCCTCTTCCCGCGCGAGCCGGCGCGCGAACGCAATCGCCTCGTCATTGCCGACCTGCTCGACGCGATCGACCAGCGACAGGTCGAGGTTGTCCGGGATGAAGCCGGCGCCGATGCCCTGGATCTTGTGCGGGCCCGGCTTGATGTCTTCGCCGCGCATACGCTGCGAAATCACCGGGCTGGCCGACGGCTCGACCGCGACCACCTCGACCGCCTTGTTGCGTGTGCGCTTCAGGTAGCGCGCCACGCCCGAGAGCGTGCCGCCGGTGCCGACGCCGGCGACGAACACATCGACCTCGCCCTGCGTGTCGTCCCAGATTTCGGGGCCGGTGGTGGCCTCGTGGATGGCCGGGTTGGCCGGGTTGCTGAACTGTTGCAGCAGCACGAAATTCGGCGACGATGCGGCGATCTCCTTCGCCTTCGCGATCGCGCCGTTCATTCCTTTCGCGCCCTCGGTCAGCACCAGCTTCGCACCGAGCACGGTGAGCAGCTTGCGGCGCTCGAGGCTCATGGTCTCGGGCATGGTCAGCGTCAGCGGTATGCCGCGCGCGGCGGCGACGAAGGCCAGCGCGATGCCGGTGTTGCCGCTGGTCGGCTCGACCAGTTCGGTGCCGGGTCCGATCAGGCCGCGCTGCTGCGCGTCGTTGATCATCGCCGCGCCGATGCGGCACTTCACCGAGAACGCCGGGTTGCGTCCCTCGATCTTCGCCAGTACGCGCGCCTGTGAATTGCCTGTCACGCGGTTCAGGCGCACCAGCGGCGTGCGGCCGATGGTCTCGGAGTTGTCATTGAAAACGGGCATGGATTCCTCGAACTGTGTGATGTTTTTTAACGATGGCGTGCGCGATCCCCGCCGCCCCCTGCCACAGGATTCTAGCCGAGCCCGCGATGGCGGCGGCCGCCCTCAGGCCTTCTTGGTCGACAACAGCCAGATTCCCGACAGCACCAGCGCGGTGCCGGCCAGCTGTATCGCGGTGATCGGCTCGCCCAACAGCCAGGCCGCGAGGAACAGCACCGACACCGGGCCGATCATGCCGGCCAGCGACGCCACTGGCGCACCGACGCGCGCGATGCCCATCATCGTCACGAACACCGGCAGCACCGTGCAGAGCACCGCGTTCAAAAGCGACAGCCGGTAAACCTCGGGCGGCTGCAGCAGCGCCGACGCCGGCCGCAGCACGAGGAACTGCCCGACTGACATCACCGTCGACACGCACATCACATAGGACACCAGGCGCAAGGAACCGACGCGGCGCACCAGCTCGCCGGACAGCAGCAGGTAGAGCGAATAGAACACCGCGCTGCCGAGCACGAAGGCGCCGCCCAGCCAGACGTTGGCGCTGCCGGCCTGCGCGTCGTGCACGAACACCAGCACCGTGCCGCCGTAGCAGATCGCCAGCGCCAGCCACTCGATGCGGCCGACGCGGCGCCTGAGCCAGAGCACCGACATCAGCAACACGAAGGACGGCGTGAGGAACAGGATCAGCCGTTCGAGGCCGGCCGAGATGTACTGCAGCCCGAGGAAATCGAGATAGCTAGACAGGTAGTAACCGACCACGCCGAGCAGCACGATGCGGGCGCGATCGGCCGCCGGCAACGGCGCGCTGCGGCGCATCTGCAGCCACGCGACCAGCGCGAAGAACGGCAGAGAGAACAGCATCCGCAGCGCCAGCACCGTCATGGCGTCGACGTGGTGCCGGTAATGCAGCTTCACCACGACGCCCTTGGCCGAGAACAACACCGAGCCGAGCATGGCGAGCAACAGCCCGGTGAGGAACAGGCGGCGCGAGGAATGGTCGTTTTGCAGTGCGGTGTTCAAGGGAGCGTGCAGGCGGGACGGATCAATCCGCGATTGTAGGGAAGCCGGCCGCCTGCGCGTTCGGCTTTGACTAAGCGCAGGTTCGCGCGACGGCGCGCGGCGTCAGGCGGCGCCGCCGCGCGCACCCTCGACCGGTTCCGGCTCGTGGATGCGGATCGCGTTCTTGCCGGCCTGCTTGGCCTGGTACATCGCGCGGTCGGCGTGATTGACGATGGTCTTTTCATCGTTCCCGGTGCCGGCGAACAGCGTCAACCCGATGCTGGTCGAGCAGCGATGCGCGATCTCGCGCTCGCCGCCGGCCTCGCTGACGAGCAACAGGTAGTTTTCAGCCAGCGCGCTGCGGATCTTCTCGGCGACGGCCATCGCCTGCTGGCGCGCGCGCACCTCGGTGTCACCGAGCTCGTTGATCACCACCACGAACTCGTCGCCGCCGAGGCGGGCGGCCGTGTCCTCGGCGCGAATGCAGGACTGCAGCCGGCCCGCCAGCTCGACCAGCAGCTGATCGCCGGCCGCATGGCCGTAGCGATCATTCAGCGGCTTGAAATTGTCGAGGTCGAGCAGCATCAGCGCGCTGTAGCGCAGGTGGCGCGCGTTCGCGGAGAAGATCTGGCGCAGGCGGTCGCTCAGCAGGCGGCGGTTCGGCAGCCCCGTCAGCGGATCGAAGAACGCCAGCTGACGCGTGCGCTCCTCGGCGAGCTTGCGCTCGGTGATGTCGATGTGGGTGCCGCACATGCGCGCCGGACGGCCCTGCACGTCGCGCTGGGTCACGTTGCCATGGTCAAGGATCCAGCGCACCTTGCCGTCCTTGTGCAGCATGCGGTACTCGATCTGGTGCGCGGCCGAGCGGCCGGCCAGCACGTCGTCGATCGAGCGCTGCACCTTGGCTACGTCATCCGGATGGACGAGGAAGGTCGGCATGAACGCCTGCTCGCCCATTTCTTCGCGCGTGTAGCCGAGCATCGTGGCCCAGCGCTCGTTGCGGACAATGGTGCCGGCCTTGATGTCCCAGTCCCAGTAACCGAGCTCGGCGGCCTCGAGCACGAAGCGCAGCTGCTCTTCGTTCAGGCGGATGCGTTCGGAAGAGCGGCTCTTCTCGATCGCGATGCCGGCCAGCCAGGAGAAGTGCCGGATCAGCGCAAGGTCGGACTCGCTCGGCCGCGTGGGCCGGCGATGGTAGATCGCGAAGGTGCCGAGCAGCTTGTGGTCCGACGAATGGATGGGCTGCGACCAGCAGGCCTGCACGCCGGCGCGGGCGGCGATCTCGCGGAACGGCTCCCAGTACGGATGCTCGGCGATGTTCTCGACCACCACCAGCTCGTCGCGGAATGCGGCCGTGCCGCAGGAGCCGACGCCGTCGGCGGCCGGCAGGCCGTTGACGGCCTCGGAAAAGAAATCCGGCAGGCCGGGCGCCGCGCCGGTGAAGAGCGTGCGATCGGATTCGCTGAAGATCAGGATCGAGCAGACCATCTCGGGGTGCAGCGACTCGACCGAATGCGTGAGCGTGCGCAGCACCTCCGGCAGCGCCACCGAGTCCTGCAGCAGCTTGAGGATCGAGTTCTGCAGGCCCAGCTCCTCGGCGAAGGCGGTCAGCCGCTCCTCCGAGGCCAGCAGCTTTTTCTTTTCGTCCTCGAGCGCGCGGCGCGCACTCTCGAGGTCGGCGACGCTGCGCTTGAGGCGGCGGTTGATCGTGTGGATGTAGAGCGCCAGCCCGCCGACGAGGCTGATCGAGATGAACGCCACGCCCAGCAGGAAGTACAGCCGGTCGAGGTCCGCCTCCTGCTCGGGCGCATAGAGGAAGCCGTCGAGCGAGAAATCCTTCGGCAACGCGCCGGACTGCGTGTACACCGCGGCGATGTCCTGCCAGCGGACCGGGTTCATGTGGCCGGGTTCGATCAGGTTCGGCCGGATCAGGTCCTTGAGCGCATTGGCTTCGTAGGCGAGATGCTCGCGGCTGCCGCCGCCCGGATGGCGCGACAGGATCAGGTCGATCATTTCGTCCGGATGGTTCAGCGCATACTGCCAGCCGCGCAGGCTGGCCGCGCGGAAGCGGCGCACGCGGTCCGGATGTTCCCGCAACTCGCGGTCCGACGTGAACAGCACGTCGGAATAGAAATCAATGCCGGCCGCCGCGGGCGACAGGATCTGGTAATCAAAACCGGCCTTGTCCAGCACGTCCGTCTCGTTCGACGCGTAGATGCTCATCGCATCGACCTTGCCGTCGATCAGGGAATGCACGTCGAAGTCGTGCGGAACGACGTCCATGCGGTCGCGCGCGACGCCTTCGCGGCCCAGATAAGCGAACAGCTCGTCGGCAAAGGGCTCGATCATCACGCGCTTGCCGGCGAGGTCGTTCGCAGACACCGCCTCGCCGCTGCGGCGCATCGCCAGCACCAGCGGTGAATGCTGGAAGATCGCCGCCAGCGCGACCACCGGCTTGCCAGCGCCGCGCGCGAGGAGCAGGCTGCTGCTGCCGATGCCGTAGTTGGCGCGCCCGCTGACCACGCCGGCGACAGCGTCCATGCCGGGCTGCGCCTCGGCGAGCTCCACCTCCAGGCCCTCTTCATGGTAGTAGCCCTTCGCGACGGCCGCGTAGTAGCCGGCGAAATGAAACCCGTGTTTCCACTTCAGCTGCAGGCGCACGTCATCGGCGTGCGCGGAGGCCGTGATGAGCAGGCCGCCGGCCGCCAGCAGGAAAAATTCGAGAACACGCCGCCAGAAGCACGCCGCCCGCGCACCGCCCCGGCTCCCGACCGCCCGGACAGCGGCTGCGCGCGGGGAACGGGAGTCGGAATGGCCTCGCAACATGTTTTGTCTTTTCGGCGGCGAACGAGGGTGGCTGGCTGGATTCTGGCTCGGGAATGTGGCCAATGGCCCGCCCGGACGGAGCAGGAGCATCGGATGCTGAAATTATAATATATCAGCCTGCCGTCGCCCCCGAGGGGAAGCCTGCCCCACAAATTGCAAAATATAGACTGGTACGAAAATCGGACCAGTCGGGCGCGTCCGGGACGTCTTCCTCCGGCAAATGTCCGCCGTCCGCAAACGCCGCCCGGAAAAACGGCGCAAAGCGAGGTTTCAACCGCCCTTCTTCGCGAACCCGCCACAATCGGCTTCCGGGAAATTTCGGCAAAGCAGTTTATGCCGCAGACCGCCGCCGGAACGAATTACTTAAGCAGCACCTGCGGCCTGAAATCGCTTAGCTTGTCGATCCGGAGACAAGAGGCTTTACGGGGCGATCGTCCGACGCTCGACCCGGCCCGGCCCGCACAACCAAAATCAGAAGACAGAGGAACGCAACGTGTCTACGCATTTCGATTTCACCGACATGCGACTGGTGATCCATATCGCCGAAGCAAACAGCCTGACTGCCGGCGCCGAGCGCGCCTGCCTGTCGCTGCCGGCCGCCAGTTCCCGCCTGAAGCGCTTTGAGGAAAGCCTCGGGCTGAAGCTGTTCCATCGGGCCGCGCAAGGTCTGACCCTGACGCCGGCCGGCCGGGTCGTGCTGCAGTCGGCGCGCGAAGTGCAGCAGGAGCTCGAGCGCCTGTGCGGCGAGCTGCACCAGTACACCCGCGGCGTGAAGGGCACGCTGCGGCTGCAGGCCGAGACGATCGCGATCCACGAAGACATTCCGCTGCTGCTGCCGTCCTTTCTGGCGGCGCACCCCGACATCGACATCGAACTGCGCGAACGCAACTGCGAAGACATCGTGCGCGCGGTCAGCGAAGGCGCCGCCGACATCGGCATCGTCTCCTGCGATATCCGCGGCGGCGACGTGCAGCTGATCCCCTACCGGCATGACAGGCTGGTGGCGGTGTTCTCCCCGCACCATCCGCTGGCCAAACTGAAGAAGCTGGACTTCGTGCAGGCGCTGAAGCACGAGCACGTTGCACTCACCGAGGACTGCGCGATCTCGCAGCTGTTGTCGCGCATGGCGGCCGAATGCCAGGCCAGCATCGGCGTGCGCACCCGCGTGAACAATTTCGAGAGCGCCTGCCGCATCGCCGAGGTGAATGCGGCGATCGCCGTGATGCCGGAATCGGCAGCGCTTCGCTACGCCAAATCGATGCGGCTGCAGCATGCGCCGCTGGCCGATGCCTGGGCACAGCGCAAGCTGTCGTTGTGCGTGAAGAATGTCGAGCAGCTGCCGGTCTTTGCGCGACGGCTGGTCGACCTGATCGTCGGCGAATTCGCAATCGAAGCTGCCGCCTGATCACGGCGCCGCCACGCGTTCGCGGCGGCGAGCCTGCGCCTGCACGGCGCTGCCGTGCATCCCCCCTCCGTCGCAGCGAGGCAGCCCGCCGCTGGCGTACCGCCGGCCCGCGGGGATTCATCGGGATATTTCCGACGACAATCAGCCAGCCGGAAGTGCTTGACTGAACAAATGAGAATAATTATCATTCATTAGCACAGTTTTAATTGCACCTCAATTTTTCCGGTAGAGACACGACCATGAAAACCCGCATTCTCGCTGTAGCGCTCCTCGCCCTGTCCCCGTTGTTCGCCACCGCGGCGGACAATGAAATCGCGATCACGATCAAGGATCACAAGTTTTCCCCTGCCGAAGTCCGCGTGCCGGCCGGCCAGAAGGTGAAGCTGATCGTCGAGAACCAGGATTCGACGCCCGAAGAATTCGAGAGCCATGAGCTGAACCGGGAGAAGGTGATTGCGCCGCGCTCGAAGGCAGTGATCTGGATCGGCCCGCTGAAGGCCGGCAAATATCCGTTCATGGGCGAGTTCAACCAGGCGACCGCCAAAGGCGTGGTCATCGCGGAGTAAGCGCCATGTTCGGCTCCGCCCTGATCATCTTCCGCGAAACGCTCGAGGCGGCGCTGGTGATCAGCATCGTCGCGGCCGCCACGCGCAGCGTCAGCCGTCGCACGCTGATGATTTCGCTCGGTGTGCTGGCCGGCGTGATCGGCTCCGCCGTACTCGCCGGACTGACCGAGACCATCGCCAACATGGCCGATGGCAGCGGGCAGGAATTGTTCAATGCCGGCGTGCTCGGCGTGGCCGTGCTGATGCTTGGCTGGCACCATGTCTGGATGTCGTCGCACGGCGCAGAGCTGGCGCGTGACGCCAAGCGTGTCGGCGCCGAAGTCAGCGAAGGCTCGCGCGGCCTGTCGGCGATCACGATCCTGATCGCGCTGACCGTGTTGCGCGAAGGCGCGGAAAGCGTGCTCTTCCTGCACGGCATGGCCAGCGGCGACGGCAGCAGCCTCGGCGACGTGCTTGGCGGCGGCGCGCTCGGCCTGGTCGGCGGCGCGACGCTCGGCGTGATCATGTACTTCGGCCTGATGCGCATTCCGCTGAAGTGGTTCTTCAGCGTCACCGGCTGGATGATCGTGCTGCTGGCCGCCGGGCTGGCCGGCCAGATGGCCCGCTTCCTTATCCAGGCCGACTGGCTGCCCTCGCTGGTCAGCCCGCTGTGGGATACGTCGACCATCCTGTCGGCCGACTCGCTGCCCGGACGCATCCTGCACGCGCTGGTGGGCTACGAACCGAGCCCGAGCGCCATGCAGATGGTGTTTTATGTCGCCACCCTCGGCGTGATATTGTTCGTCGCCTCGCTGGTCAAGCGCCAGCAGGCGAGCGTCCGTCCCGCCTGAGGCCGCAGCGCCCGAGACAATCTACAACAACAACTCCAAACACCATGAAAACCCTGATGATGGCCGGCGCACTGGCCGCAGCCTCCGCCGGCATGGCCCATGCCGCCCCGGACGAATACATCTACCCCGCGCGCGTCGAGGCCGGCGAGCGCGAAATCGACTTCAAGTTTGGCACGCGCGACATGCGCGATCGCTCGCAGAACCGCTCGTCGGCATCGATCGGCCTCGGCTACGGCGTCAACGAGCACTGGTTCACCGAGGTCTACGTGAAGTACAACCACGAAGCCGGCAGCCAGACCGAGTTCGATGCGCTCGAATGGGAAAACCGCTTCCAGCTGACCGAGACGGGCCGCTATCCGGTGGACGTCGGCTTTCTGATCGAGGTCGAGCGCCCGCAGAACCGCGCCGAGGGCTACGAAGTGAAGTGGGGCCCGCTGTTCCAGGCTGACATCGGCCAGACCGAATGGATCGCAAACTTCCTGTTCGAGCGGAATTACCGCAGCGACGAGCCCAGCCACACCACGTCGTACTATCAGGTGCAGGGCCGCTACCGCGTGCAAAAGGAGTTCGCGTTCGGCTTCCAGGCCTTCGGCGACCTCGGCCGCTGGGACAATTGGGCCAGCACGCGCCAGCAGGGCCACCGTATCGGCCCGGCCATCTTCGGCAAGCTTGCGCTCGACTCGCACCAGGCGATCAAGTACAACGCCGCCTACCTGATGGGCCGCAACCGCATCGACGACGTCGCAGTGCGCGGAAACACTTTCCGCGTCCAGGTCGAGTACGAATTCTGACACCGCACGCGTTCGTGTCTTCAACGCACCGCTCGCGGTGCGTTTTTATTTTGTGCGCCTGCAGAACGGCGACCTCATGAATTAGAATTCGCGCGCCGGCCACACGTTGCGGCCGCTGCGAACACGGGACACGATGGACGACCTGAAAGACACCGAAGAAGACTCCGGCTCCCCGGACAAGGAAAAGGCGGCGCAGCGCAGCACCTGGGTCAGCGTGATCGTCAACATCGCGCTCGCCGTCGCGCAGGCCATCGCCGGCGTGCTCACGCATTCGCAGGGCCTGATTGCCGACAGCATCCATTCGCTGTCGGACCTGGCGTCGGACTTCGTCGTGCTGCTGGCGCTGCGGCACAGCCGGAAGGCGGCTGACGACGACCACCACTACGGGCACCAGCGCTACGAAAACGCCGCCAGCCTCGTGCTGGGCCTGCTGCTGTTCGTCGTCGGCGCGGGCATGGTCTGGGGCGCCGCCGCAAAGATCAGCCAGCCGCAGGCGGCGGCCGCCGTGGCGCCAGCCGCGCTGTGGGTCGCACTGGGCTCGCTGCTGGCCAAGGAGCTGCTGTTCCGCTACATGCTGGCCGTCGGGCAGCGCGTGCGCTCGAACCTGCTGATCGCCAATGCCTGGCATGCGCGTTCGGATGCAGCGTCGTCACTGGTGGTCGCCATCGGCATCGGCGGCAACCTGCTCGGCGTTCCCCTGTTCGATCCGATCGCCGCCGCCATCGTCGGCTTCATGGTCGGCAAGACCGGCTGGTCCTTCCTGTGGGAAGCGCTGCACGACCTGACCGACCGTGCCGCCACGGCGGAGGAAACCGAAAGTATCCGCCGCGAGATTCTCGGCACGCCGGGCATCCTTGGCGTGCATGACCTGCGCACCCGCCGCACCGGCGACCTGCTGCTGGTCGACGCCCATCTCGAGGTTGACGGCTCGCTGACCGTCGAGGAAGGGCACCGCATCGCAGTCGATGCGCGCCGGCGCGTAATGGAACGCCACCCGGTGCTGAACATGATGACGCACGTCGACCCGCGACAGGTCTGACAGTACGCTAGGCCGCCCGCTCAGTTGGCGGGCTTGTCCGGCAACAGCAAATCCTTCGCCGGCAGGCCGCGCGGGTCTGCCGGAACGGCTGCGGTACCGGGGGGATTCCTTGCGACGACCGCGATGATCGAAGCTTCGGCCTTGCGGAAGGTCTCGTAGGGACGCGGCTGCAGCACGAGGTTCGGCTTCTCGACCTGCACGGGCACGCCGGCGGCCTGCAGGAATTCGATCAGGCGTGAAGACTTCAGCGCGAAGTTCACGTTCTGCGCGATGTCACCGGTCTTCTGCGCCAGCGACAGCGCATTCAGCTTGGCGCGCACGACGCCGATCACGACGCCGTCCGGCGACAGCACCGGCCCGCCGGAATTCCCACGCTGCACCTCGGCGCTCAGCTGGAACAGCGCCTGCTCGCCCGTCTCGGTGCGCTCGCCGTTGACGATGCCGAGCGTGATCTTCTTCGACAGTCCCTGGACAAAGGGTTGCGGATACCCGATCACCAGCGCCTCCAGCCCGACCGGCACGTCGCCCCAGGACGCGATTGTCAGCGGCGGCCGCTCCAGCTTCGCCTGCAGCAGCGCGAGGTCATTCACCTCGTCGGTCTTGAGCACCGTCGCCACACGCCATTGCCTGCGTTCGGCCGGGCCGATCGGCCCGACCAGCACCTGCGAGCGCCCTCGGATGACGTGGAACGCGGTCACGATATGCCCGGCGTTCGACACGAAAAAGCCGGTGCCGACCGCATCCTTGTCCTGCGCATGGACAGCGCAGGCAAGCACGAAGGACGACAGGAAACAGACGAGCGCGCGCCTGAGCGCGCCGCAGCGACGGAGTGTATTCACGAAGTCCACCCTGTATCGGATTCGAATTGTTCTCGGATGCCGCGGCAGGCCGCGACGCGTAGCCATTATCCGCTTTCTGCAAAAGCGCAGGGGGGCGCGGTACACTGCGCGGTTTTCCCGTCACGGGAACGGCAAACCAGCGCATCGAATCATGGCCATCAAATCCGTCATCTATAAAGTCCAGCTGCAAGTCGCCGACATGGACCGGCACTACTACGCCGACCATGCGCTGAATATCGCCTGCCATCCGTCCGAAACGCTGCAGCGAATGATGACGCGCGTGCTGGTGTTCGCGCTGAACGCGCACGAGCGGCTAGAGTTCGGCAAGGGGATCTCCGACACCGACGAGCCGGACATCTGGCAGAAGGACCTGACCGGTGCGATCGATCGATGGATCGAAGTCGGCCAGCCCGACGAGCGGCGCATCCTGAAAGCCTGCGGCCGCGCCGGCGAGGTGAGCGTGTACGCGTATGGCAACAGCGCCGACATCTGGTGGAAGCCGCTGGCGAACAAGCTTGCGCGAACGAAGAACCTGTCGGTCTGGCGCATCGACCCGGACGCCGCCGAGCAGCTGGAACGGCTGTGCGAGCGCACGATGCAGCTGCAGGTGACGATACAGGACGGCGAGGTCTGGATGCGCAATGCGAACGACGCCGTCAACGTCACGATCGCGCCGCTCACGCCGGGCCGCTGAACGGCAGCGGCGCGCATCCCTTACAATCGGCACCATCAAGTTGCGTGCGGCGGCCGCCCCGGCCCTGCGCGCACGCCGTCCGCATTTCGCTTCTGATCATGGCCATGAACCGACTGAAAACGCCCGCGCTCTCGATGCTCGACCTCGTCACCAACCGCGAGGGGATCAGCGTCGGCGACGGGATCGCGATCGCGCTGCGCACCGCGCGGCATGCCGAGGCGCTGGGATTCAGGCGTTACTGGCTGGCAGAACATCACAACATGGTCGACGTGGCCAGCTCGGCGACCGCCGTGCTGGTCGGCCACATAGCCGGCGGCACGACCCGCATCCGTGTCGGTTCCGGCGGCATCATGCTGCCGAACCACGCGCCGCTGACAGTGGCCGAAGCTTTCGGCACGCTGGCCGAGATCTATCCGGGCCGCATCGACCTCGGGCTCGGACGTGCGCCCGGCACCGACGGCCTGACCATGCGCGCGCTGCGCCGCGACCGCATGGAAACGGAAGAGGACTTCCCGCGCGAGGTTGAAGAGCTGCAGCATTATCTCGGCCCGGTGCAGCCGGGCCAGCGCGTGATTGCCATGCCGGGCGCCGGCACGAACGTGCCGATCTGGCTGCTGGGCTCGAGCCTGTTCTCGGCGCGGCTGGCGGCGGCACGCGGGCTGCCGTATGCGTTCGCATCACACTTCGCACCACACCAGCTGCTGCAGGCGATCGCGCTGTACCGGCGCGAATTCCGCCCGTCCGCAACGCTGGAAGCGCCTTATGTGGCCATCGGCGTGCCCGTCATCGCGGCGCCGACCGACGAAGAAGCCGATTTCCTGGCCAGCACCGCGCAACGGCGCGTTCTTGGCATCATCACCGGGCAGCGGCAACCACTGCAGCCGCCGGTGGCCGGGTTCATGGACAGTCTCGATCCGCGCGCATGCGCCGGCGTCGAAGACTTCCTCGGCGCCGCCGTGATCGGCAGCCCGGAGTCCGTACGCGCAGGTTTCGCGCGGCTGGCCGAGCTCACCGAGGCCGACGAATTCATCCTCGTGTCCGACATTTACGATCCGGACCTGCGCCTGCGCTCGCTGGACATCGCCAGCGAAGCAGTACGCACTTTACCGGCCGAAGCGCAGGATCTTGCTGGCCAGGCTTGAGGCAGCAAGCGGACAGACCTCAACGCAAGGCGAGGCTGTCGTCGACGCCGATCCAGTCGGCAATGTCCATGCGCGGCTGCCGCAGCAACGGCTCGAAGTCCTCGGCTGACAGCGGCTCGGAGAACAGGTAGCCCTGCAGTTCGTCGCAGCCGACGTCGGTCAGCACGCGCAGCTGCTCGACCGTCTCCACCCCTTC
>JACCDW010336771.1_pt1 | contig 17598 bp, 16 predicted proteins | sample 7449781 | NCBI WGS metagenome assembly JACCDW01 (sample SAMN15323449, study PRJNA562643) | freshwater metagenome | isolation source: river surface water | place: USA:Blue River Watershed | collected 2017-08-18
CGCGCACGAGAATGACCGAGCGGCACGCCAAACCCGAACGGGACGAGCGCCCGCCAGTCAGCAACTCAGCGCTGTGGCGTGGCGTGCCGGGGTTGGGGCCTGTTGTTGGCCCCTTAAAAGCGTGGTGCGCGAGAAGCGCAGTAAACCAAATCGTGTGCGCTGGCGCACCGATTTGGGTTGCGAGCATCGCAGCGAGCCGGCCGTTCAGGCCGGCCAACCGCGCAGGGGCCGACAGCAGGCCCCAACCCCGGCCTGCCAAGCGCCATCGCAGCGCGCATCAGCCATCAGCCACTTGGGACAACGCCCGCACAAAGAAAAACGGCGCCCACCCGGAGCGCCGTCCCCTTGAACCGAAGCAACGATCAGTTGCGGCTCTTGTCCACCAGCTTGTTGGCCTTGATCCAGGGCATCATGGCGCGCAGCTTCTCGCCCACCTGCTCGATCTGGTGCTCCGCCGTCAGGCGGCGGCGCGACAGCAGCGTGGGAGCGCCGGCCTTGTTCTCCAGGATGAAGCTCTTGGCGTATTCGCCCGTCTGGATGTCCTTCAAGCACTGGCGCATCGCGTTCTTGGTGTCCTCGGTCACCACGCGCGGGCCGGTGACGTACTCACCGTATTCGGCGTTGTTGGAGATCGAGTAGTTCATGTTGGCGATGCCGCCTTCGTAGATCAGGTCCACGATCAGCTTGAGCTCGTGCAGGCACTCGAAGTAGGCCATTTCGGGCGCGTAACCGGCTTCCACCAGGGTTTCGAAACCAGCCTTGATCAGCTCCACCGTGCCGCCGCACAGCACGGCCTGCTCGCCGAACAGGTCGGTTTCGGTTTCTTCACGGAAGTTGGTTTCGATGATGCCGGCCTTGCCGCCGCCGTTGGCCGTGGCATAGCTCAGGGCCAGGTCACGGGCCTTGCCGGTCTTGTCTTGGTGCACGGCAATCAGGTGCGGCACGCCGCCACCCTGGGTGTAGGTGTTGCGCACGGTGTGGCCCGGGGCCTTGGGGGCCACCATCCACACGTCCACGTCTTCGCGGGGCACCACTTGGCCATAGTGCACGTTGAAGCCGTGGGCAAACGCCAGCGATGCGCCGGCCTTCATGTTGGGCGCCACTTCGGCGTTGTACACGGCAGCGATCTGCTCATCGGGCAGCAGGATCATCACCACGTCAGCAGTCTTGACCGCGTCGGCGATCTCGGCGACCTTCAGGCCGGCCTTCTCGGCCTTGGCCCACGACGCACCGCCCTTGCGCAGGCCCACGGTGACCTTCACACCTGAATCGTTCAGGTTTTGGGCATGGGCGTGGCCCTGCGAGCCGTAGCCGATGATGGTGACTTGCTTGCCCTTGATCAGGCTGAGGTCGGCGTCCTTGTCGTAGTAAACGTTCATGGTGGTTCTCTCCAGTGGTTCAGTTGGGTCAGGATCAACGGGCCTTGGCCGCCATGTCAACAGCGGGGCTCGTCAGGGTTAACGGGCCGTGGATCAGACCCTCAAGATGCGCTCACCGCGGCCGATGCCGCTGGTGCCGGTGCGCACGGTTTCCAAAATGGCGGTGCGGTCCACCGCCTCAATGAAGGCATCGAGCTTGCCGGCGTCACCGGTGAGCTCAATGGTGTAGGTCTTCTCGGTCACATCGATGATGCGTCCGCGGAAGATGTCGGCCATGCGCTTCATCTCTTCGCGCTCCTTGCCCACGGCACGGACCTTGATGAGCATGAGTTCGCGCTCGGTGAAGGCACCCTCGGTCAGGTCCACCACCTTGACCACCTCGATCAGGCGGTTGAGGTGCTTGGTGATCTGCTCGATGGTGTCGTCGTTGCCGGTGGTGACGATGGTCATGCGCGACAAGGAAGCGTCTTCCGTGGGGGCCACGGTCAGGCTTTCGATGTTGTAGCCGCGCGCTGAAAACAGACCCACCACGCGCGAGAGCGCGCCGGGCTCGTTTTCAAGCAAAAGGGCAATGATGTGTTTCATGTCCAAGGGTCCTTGGCGTTCCCCGGCCCCGGGTAGGGGCCGCTTCCGCGTTGGACTCGTTCGCACGATTGGCACGCCTGTGGCGCGTCCGCTCGTGACCGGGTTGAGTGGGTGTTCGGTTGTGCTGTGCGGGGCGCCCTGCGACCCACGCAAGCCCGGCAGCCGGATGAGGCTGTCAGACCGGCGTGGCGCCGCCTGGGCGCCGCGTGCTCACAGGTCTTCCGAGCCGAGCAGCATCTCCGTAATGCCCTTGCCCGCCTGAACCATGGGCCAGACGTTTTCGGTGGGGTCGGTGCGCACGTCCAGGAACACGGTGCGGTCCTTCAAACGCAGCATCTCCTTGAGCGCCGGCTCCACTTCAGAGGGCTTTTCGATCTTCAAGCCAATGTGCCCGTAGGCCTCGGCCAGCTTCACGAAATCAGGCAAGGCGTCCATGTAGCTGTGCGAGTAGCGGCCGCCGTACTGCAGCTGCTGCCACTGGCGCACCATGCCCAAGTAGCGGTTGTTCAGGGACACCACCTTCACCGGCGTTTGGTACTGCTGGCAGGTGGACAGCTCCTGGATGCACATTTGGATGGAGCCTTCGCCCGTGATGCAGAAGACTTCTGAATCGGGCTTGGCCAGCTTGATGCCCATGGCATACGGCAGGCCCACGCCCATGGTGCCCAGGCCGCCGGAGTTGATCCAGCGGCGCGGCTCCATGAAGGGGAAGTACTGCGCAGCCCACATCTGGTGCTGGCCCACATCGGAGGTGATGTAGGTGTCGATGCCCTTGGTCAAGCGGCCCAGCGTTTCCACCACGAACTGCGGCTTGATGACCTCGTCGCTGTTGCGGTAGGCCAGGCAGTCGCGCTTGCGCCACTCGTTGATCTGCGCCCACCAGGCTTGTAGGTCGGCCGGTGCCGGGCGCTGGGTGGTGGCCTTGATCTGGGCGATCAGCTCCTGCAGCACGTCCTTCACATCACCCACGATGGGCACATCCACCTTCACCCGCTTGGAGATGGAAGACGGGTCGATGTCGACGTGGATGATCTTGCGCTCGACCTGCGCGAAGTGCGCGGGGTTGCCGATCACACGGTCATCAAAGCGCGCCCCCACGGCCAGCAGCACATCGCAGTTCTGCATGGTCATGTTGGCTTCGTAGGTGCCGTGCATGCCCAGCATGCCCAGGAAGCGGGGGTCGGCCGCCGAGCTGGCACCCAAGCCCATCAGGGTGTTGGTGACCGGGAAGCCCAGCAACTCGTTGAGCTCACGCAGTTCGGCACTGGCCTCGCCCAGGATGACGCCGCCACCGGCGTACAGGTAGGGCCGCTTGGCCGACAGCAGCAGCTGCACCGCCTTGCGAATTTGCCCGCCATGGCCCTTGCGCGCCGGGGAGTAGGAGCGCATCTCCACCGTCTCGGGGTAGTGGAAGGCGGTGGTGTTGAGCGAAACATCCTTGGGGATGTCCACCACCACCGGGCCCGGGCGGCCGGTGCGCGCAATGTGGAAGGCCTTCTTGATCGTCAGCGCCAGGTCTTTGACGTCCTTGACCAGGAAGTTGTGCTTGACGATGGGGCGGGTGATGCCCACGGTGTCGCATTCCTGGAAGGCGTCCAAGCCGATGGCCGGCGTGGGCACCTGTCCGGTGATGATCACCATCGGGATGCTGTCCATGTAGGCCGTGGCGATGCCGGTGATGGCATTGGTCACGCCCGGGCCACTGGTGACCAGGGCCACGCCCACTTCGCCGGTGGCGCGCGCATAGCCGTCGGCCGCATGCACGGCCGCCTGTTCATGGCGCACCAAGACGTGCTGGATGGTGTCCTGCTGGTACAGGGCGTCGTAGATGTACAGCACCGCTCCGCCGGGATAGCCCCAGAGGTACTGAACCCCTTCGGCCTGCAGGCAGCGTACAAGGATCTCCGACCCGTTGGGATCGGCAGGATGGTTGTTTTGGGATTGATTCGAGCCGGCACGACCGTCCAGGGTCGCGGCGCGCTTGACATCCGCGGGTGATATGTCCATATCAAACCTCAGTGAATTTCTCTAACGAAAAACCGTCGGTGTCCCTCTTCGCGTGCCCGGCTTTCGTTTCGGACACTCACCCTTGTGAGGTGGATTCAGGACGTTGCGGATCAGGTCCACCTATCCGGGTTGGTCGGGTGGCGCGTGATCAGGTAGCGTGGTAACAGAACCGGGGATTATGGCACGGAGCCCTTGACATAAACTGGGGGCTGTCTGGTCCTTGCCTTGCCGCCGCCGTACCTTGTCCACCGAGCAGGAACTCAACGACTTCTTGAAAGCGGTCGAGCGGCGCGCCTTCAAGCGCACGGTCTATGCGGTTCGCGACGAGGACGCCGCCCTGGACATTGTTCAGGACGCGATGATCCGGCTGGCCGAAAAGTACGCCGACCGCCCGGCTGACGAGTGGCCCCTGCTGTTCCAGCGGATCTTGTCCAACGCCACGCTGGACTGGTTCCGGCGCCGCAAGACCCGCGAAGCGGTGATGCAGAACTTCTCCTCGATGCAAAGCCCTGACGAGGATGGGGATGGCGGTGACCTGCTCGAATTCCTGGAAAGCGCCGACGAGGCGCACCAAGATGGGGCGGGCGAGCCCCTGCTGCTGCGCAAGCAAACCCTGGCCTTGCTGGAGGAAGAGATCGCCCGGCTGCCCGACCGTCAACGGGAAGCCTTCCTCCTGCGTTACTGGGAAGAGTTGGATGTCAGCGAAACGGCTGAAACCATGGGATGCTCGGAAGGCAGTGTGAAAACGCACTGCTCCCGGGCCGTTCATGCTTTGGCCAAAGCGTTGAAAGATCGAGGATTTGCACCATGAACAAGCCGACTTCAAGCCACGAGCAGCAGCTGGACCGCGCCGGACACCTGCTGGCCGCGCGCCTGGACGATACGCTGCCGACCTTGGGTGCCGACATCACCGAGCGGCTGCGCTTTTCGCGCGAACGGGCCCTGGCCCGTGCCCGGCGCGCGCAGCTGCAATCGGCGGTGGCCTCGTCGCCGGCCTGGGCCGGCCAAGCCGGCTTGGCCGTGGCCGGTGGCGGGGTGGCGGGTGGATGGGGCACTTGGGCGGGGCCTGTGGCCGATCAGCGCAGCGGGGGTTCCTGGTGGACCAAGCTGGTGTCGGCACTGCCCCTGCTGATCCTGGCCTTGGGCTTTCTGGCCATCCAGGACACCTTGGCCGAGCACCAGATCCAAGCCGCAGCCGAAGTGGATGCCGCCCTGCTGACCGACGACCTGCCGCCCCAGGCCTATTCCGACCCGGGATTCGCCGAGTTCCTGCGCCGCCAGGAGCGTTGAGCACCAAGCCATGAACCGCATCCCCCTGTACCGCCAGCGAGAACCCTGGATGACGGGCATTGCCGCCGTCATGGGGCTGGCCGTGATTGGGGCCTTGCTGGCGTGGCTGTGGAGGCCCTCCAAGCTGGTGCAGGCGGTGCCCGCACCCCTGGAAGCTTCAGCCCCTGTGGCGGCTGCCCCCGAGGACGCGCAGGCCGCTCCGGCGCAAGCGCGCCGCGCCGTGGCCGTCTCGGGCCGCTGGTCTCGACTGTCGGCCGGTGACCAGGCCATCCTGGCGCCACTGAAGGACGACTGGTCGGAGCTGAGCGTGGACCAACGGCTGAAGTGGCTGGAGTTGTCGATGCGCTTTCCGTCGATGGCCGTTGATGAACAGCAGCGGGTGCAGGACCGCATGGCCCAATGGGCGCGCATGACGACCGCCGAGCGAGGCGCGGCACGCCTGAATTTCCAGGAGATTCGCCAGTTCACGGCCAAAGAGCGGCTGGAGCAGTGGGAGGCATATCAAGAGCTGGGGCCCTCTGAGCGCAAGGAGCTGGCGATCAAAGCCAAGGCCGCAGCGCAAACCCCAGCCGTCCCCAAACGAAGCGACAGCCCGGCGCCGGTGCCCAAGTCCAGCGGTGCCATGGCCGAAGCGTTGGCCGGCGCGGTGCCGCGCCCGGTGAGCGGCACCCTGGTGCAAGCCCCGATTGGTGCCACGACGCGCCTGGTCACCCAACTGCCCAGCGCGCCTGTGGCCGGCACGGTGAGCGGCCCACGGCTGGCGGTGAGCGCCGGCGCGGTGGACCCGGTGACCCTGCTGCCCCAGGCCCGCAGCAGCCGGCCCAGCACCAGCAGCGACCCGGGTGCGGGTGCCGCGGAAGAGGCTGCACCTTCATCGGCACCGGCTGCGCCCGCCGCAGCGGACCCGGGAGCCAGCATCCCCGGCAGCGGCGCCACGGCACCGGCCACCGGCGGAACGCCCTGAGCGCAACTCGGCTTCCCTGGCCCTGAACCGAACCCACGCAGGGGGCCCTCGGCACGCCGGTACCCTCGTCCGATTGGGGCGTTTGGCAAAGCCAGGGCGTAACGAACCGTAAGATGCGCGACGTGAACGCAGTTGAAACCCCGGCGACCGATTCGCCAAGCGCCCACCCCGCTACCGGACCAGGGCCCAGCCCCGCACCGGCCACCACGCCCGGCCTGTGGCGGCGCATGGCCAGCTTCACCTACGAAGGCGTGATCCTCTTTGGTGTGGTGATGATTGCGGGGTATCTGTTTTCCACGTTGACCCAGCAGCGCCATGCCCTTCAGGGCCAATGGGGCCTGAGGGCCTTTCTCTTCCTGGTCTTGGGCATCTACTTCGTGTGGTTCTGGTCGCGCGGCGGCCAAACGGTGGCCATGAAGGCCTGGCATGTGCGCCTGGTGGATGTGAACGGGCAGGCGGTCACACAGGCGCGGGCGCTGTGCCGTTACCTCTTGTCATGGCTGTGGTTCTTGCCGGCGCTCTTGGCAGCCTGGGTGGCCGGCCTGAGCAGCAGCGCCGAGATTTTTGGCCTGATGTTCGTGGGAGTGGTGGCCTATGCCCTGCTGGCGCGGCTGCACCCGCAGCGGCAGTTCTGGCACGACGTGGTGTGCGGCACCCGGCTCATCAGCTGGCGCCCTGCCCTGCCCCCCAAACGCAAACGCGGCCATGCGCCTGACGGTGGCCAGGCCACGCCCACCGGACACCGTGACGCCAACGCGGGCCCACCGCCCGGTGGGGCTTCGCCGCCATGAGCACCGAGCACCCCCTCAAGGGCAAGCGGGGCCTTCAGCGCATCGTCAATGCAGCAGGCTATTCCGCGCGGGGCCTTCAGGCGGCCTGGGCCCATGAGAGCGCCTTCCGCCAAGAGGTGATCCTGGCCGCTTTCATGCTGCCCGCCGCCCTGTGGCTGGGCACCACCTGGGTGGAGCGGGCGCTGCTGGTGGGCACCGTGGTGCTGGTGCTGACCGTGGAACTGATGAATTCGGCGGTGGAGGCGGCGGTGGACCGCGTGTCCTTCGAACTCCACCCGCTTGCTGGGCGCGCCAAAGACATGGGCAGCGCGGCGGTGTTGCTGAGCCTTCTGCTGTGCGGGGGCACCTGGGCAGCGGCCGTGTGGGCGCGTTGGTTTTGAAGGCCCTGTGATGGATTGGACCGAAACAATATGAACACGAACTCTGACAAGGCCGCCAAGGGGTGGTCGCTGTGCGTTTATTGCGGCTCGCGCTTTGGCGACAACCCGGCCTACCGAGCCTCGGCCGAGGCCACCGGACGGCTGCTGGCCCAAAGCGGCGGTCAGCTGGTGTACGGCGGTGGCCGCGTGGGCCTGATGGGAGCGGTGGCCGATGCAGCCCTGGCCCACGGCGCGCACGTGGTGGGCGTGATTCCAGATGCCCTGATGCGGCGCGAAGTGGGCCACGACGGTGTGAAGGAACTGCACGTGGTGCAGACCATGCACGAACGCAAGATGCTGATGGCTGACCGCTCCGACGCCTTTCTGACGCTGCCCGGTGGCATCGGCACCATGGAAGAGGTGTTTGAGATGTGGTCTTGGCAGCAGCTGGGCTACCACGCCAAACCGGTGGGCCTGCTGAACGTGGCCGGGTACTACGATGCGCTCATCCGTTTTGTGCAAGACGGCTACGAGCGGGGCTTCATCAGCCCCGAACAGCACGCCGCGCTGATCGTGGACGATGACCTTCCACGGCTGATGAAGACCCTTCAGACACAGGCCCTGGCGGCGCGGTCGGCGCCGGCGGCCGACTACAGCCGCACCTGAAGCGGCGGGCTTGGAACGGGGCGGCGGTTTAGACCGCCGACTCGTTGGTTTCGCCAGTGCGGATGCGGATGACCTGCTCCACGGGCGTGACGAAGATCTTGCCGTCGCCGATCTTGCCGGTTTTGGCTGCGGCGACGATGGCTTCCACCACCCGCTCCACATCCTCGTCCTTCACGACGACCTCGACCTTCACTTTGGGCAGGAAGTCGACCACGTACTCCGCGCCACGGTAGAGCTCGGTGTGGCCCTTCTGGCGCCCAAAGCCCTTGACCTCGGTGACGGTCAAGCCCGACACGCCCACATCGGCCAAGGACTCGCGAACCTCTTCGAGCTTGAACGGCTTGATGACGGCGGTGATCTGCTTCATGGGGGGCTCCGGGTGAACAATCAACAAGATTTAAGCACGGAACTTGGACGTGATGGGGTAACGCCAGTCCTTGCCGAATGAGCGGTGGGTGATGCGGATGCCAATGGGCGCCTGACGGCGCTTGTATTCGTTGAGGGCAATCAGGCGCACCACGCGCTCCACCGTGGGGCGGTCGAAGCCTGCGGCCACGATCTGCTCCACCGACTCGTCCTCTTCCATGTAGCGCGCCAGAATGGCATCGAGCACCTCGTAGGGTGGCAGGCTGTCTTGATCCAACTGGTTGGGGCGCAGCTCGGCCGAGGGCGGCCGGGTGATGATGCGCCGCGGTATCACCTCACGCACCACGCCCTGGGCATCGGCTTGTTGGTTGCGCCACTCGCACAACTGCCACACCAGGGTCTTGGCCACGTCCTTGATGACGGCAAAGCCGCCGGCCATGTCGCCGTACAGCGTGCAGTATCCGGTGGCCATCTCGCTCTTGTTGCCCGTGGTCAAGACGATGGCGCCGGTCTTGTTCGACAGGGCCATCAACAGGGTGCCGCGGATACGGGCCTGAAGGTTTTCTTCGGTGGTGTCTTCAGGCATGCCCGCGAACTGTGGCGCCAAGGCCGCCTGAAACGAGTCAAAGGTGGGCGCAATCGAAATCTCGTCGTAGCGCACGCCCAAGCGCTGCGCCATGTCGCGGGCATCGACCCAGGAAATTTCGGCGGTGTAGGGCGAAGGCATCATCACCGCCCGCACGCGCTGGGGCCCCAGGGCGTCCACGGCCACGGCCAGCACCAGGGCGCTGTCGACACCACCGGACAGGCCGATGATGGCGCCAGGAAAACCGTTCTTGCCCACGTAGTCGCGAACGCCGGTGACCAGGGCCTTCCAAGCCTGCTCCGGCGGGCTGGGCAGCGGGTCTATGGCACCGGTCAAGCGCAGGGCGGCCGCTGGGCTGCGGCCGCTTGGGCTTTCAGCCGGCATCGCACCCGAGGCCTGCACGTCCACCACCCACACCGCCTCCTGAAAGCTGGGCGCACGGGCCGCGAGCTGGCCATCGGCCTGCAGGGCGAAGGACGCCCCATCGAAAACCACCTCGTCTTGCCCGCCGGTGAGGTGCGCATACAGCAATGGCCGACCGGTTTGCTGGGCGCACCGGGCCATGGCCGCTTCTCGCTCCGGTGCCTTGTTGAGGTGAAAGGGCGAGGCGTTGAGCACACACAGCAGCTGCGCGCCGGCCTGCACGGCCGCTTGAGCCGGCTCTTCAAACCAGGCGTCTTCGCAAATCAGCAGGCCCATGCGCACACCGTTGACCTCGAAAACGCCCGGCGCACCCGTGGACCCCGGCGCCGAGCGGCCCGAGGCAAAGTAGCGGCGTTCATCAAAGACCTGGTAATTGGGCAGCTCACGCTTGAGGTAGGTGAGCTCAACCACGCCATGGCGCAGTACCGAAGCGGCGTTGAAGCACTTGGGCACGTGGGTGGAGCGCGTGCGGTCGTCTTCGTGCCCGGGTAGGCGATGGGGATGGCCCACCACCACGGTCAGGCCTGCAAACACTTCAAGCGCTTGGGCCAACTCCTGCAAGGTGGACTGGCAGGCCGCCAGGAAACCAGGGCGCAGCAGCAGGTCCTCAGGTGGGTAGCCGCACAAAGACAGCTCCGGCGACACCATCAACTGCGCACCCTGCTCGTGGGCCTGCCGTGCGGCTTCGAGCAGCCGGGCCTTGTTGCCCTGCAAATCACCCAACACGGGGTTGATCTGGGCCAAAGCCACCTTCAACACAGCGGGCTCCGGCGGGGGGTCGACAATGCGGGGATGGGGGTTTCCAACACGGTCGCGGATTATGTCATTCGGGTCTTTTCCGACCCGGGTGAAGTGGACCCTGCGGCCTGGGATGCCTTGCTGCGGGAGCAGGCCCACCCGCTGCCCTTCATGCGCAGCGCCTATCTGCGCGCGCTGCACGACAGTGGCAGTGCCGTGGCGGCCACCGGGTGGCAAGCCCAGTTCATCACCCTGTGGCGCGGGCCCACGCTGAGTGCGGCGTGTGCGGCCTATTTGAAGTCGCACTCCTACGGCGAGTACGTGTTTGACTGGGCGTGGGCCGAGGCGCACCAGCGCCACGGCCTGCCCTACTACCCCAAGCTCTTGTCGGCGCTGCCCTTCACGCCGGTGCCCGGCGCGCGGCTGCTGGCCCGCGACGAACACGCGCGACACGCGCTGGCGCGTGCGCTGGTCTCCCATGCCCAAGGGCTGGGGCTGTCCTCACTGCATGTGCTGTTCCCGGATGAAGCCGATGCGAGGGCCCTGGAAGAAGCGGGCTGCATGATTCGGCACGGCGTGCAGTTCCACTGGTGCCAAGACCGCGAAAACCCCATCGAGGACTTCTCGGACCTGCTGCAACGCCTTCACCGCGACAAGCGCAAAAAGATTCAACAGGAGCAGCGCCGGGTTCGCGAGGCGGGTGTGCACTTCAGCGTGCATGTCGGCGCCGAGATCGATGAGACCCTATGGGATTTGTTCTACGCCTGCTACTGCCAAACCTACCGCGAACACCACAGCACGCCGTACCTCAGCCGTGACTTTTTCGCGCGGCAGCAGCGCGACATGCCCGAAAACTGGGTGCTGTTCGTTGCCCACCAGGGTGGCCGGGCCATCGCGTGTTCGCTGGTGGCGGTGGACCAGCTGACACGCCACGCCTATGGCCGCTATTGGGGCGCCCTGGCGCATGTGCCCTGCCTGCACTTCGATGCCTGTTACTACCAACCGCTGCAGTGGTGCCTGCAGCAGGGGTACGGGCGATTCGAAGGCGGCGCACAGGGCGAGCACAAGATGGCCCGTGGCCTGATGCCGGTGGCCACGCGATCAGCCCATTGGCTGGCAGACCCGCGCTTTGCGCATGCGGTGGATGACTTCCTGAAACGAGAAGGCGCCCATGTGGGCGCCTACTTGGACGAGCTGCGCGAACACAGCCCGTTCAAAGCCTAAGCCGCAAGGGCCTCAGGGCTCCTTGAAGTCCCCCGCCAACACCCACACCAGACGGTTGAGGTCGATGTGGCGGCGCCAGGCTTCCAAGGCCTGCTGCGGGGTGACCTTGGCGATGGCCTCGTCAAAGGCCTGGGCGCTTTGGAAGTTGCGGCCCAGCCACTCGTTGTTGACCAGGTTACCGGCCAGGCTGTCGTCCTGCGCACGCGACAAACGACGGAAGTTCAGCAGGCCTTGCTTGGCCTGGGTCACCTCGGCCTCGGTGAAACCGTCCTTGAGGCTGCGCTCAAGTTCTTCGCGAATGGCGGCTTCCACGCGCGCACGGTTGGACGGGGCAAAGGCCGCTTGGCCCGCAAACATGGACGAGGCCTCGTGCGGGTTGAAGCTGATCTGCGTGCCCAGGCCGTAGCTCAGGCCCTCTTTCTCGCGCACCCGAACCCACAGGCGCGAACTGGGCGAGCCGCCCACGATGAAATTGGCCAGCAGCAGCGGCGCGTGGTCGGCGTCAAACTCCTTGACCGCCACGGGCAAGCGCATTCCCAAGACGGCGTTTTGCTTGTCCGGCGTGCGGGTCACCAAGCGGGCCGGCGGCAAGGCCACCAGGGGCGAGGGCACACGCTGCACCGCCGTGGCCGAAGCCCAGCCCGCGAAGGCCTTTTGCGCTGCCGCGCGGACGGCCGGCTCATCAAAGCTGCCCACCGCGCTGAACTGGGCCTGTGAGGCCCCGAGGAAACGGGCATGGAAATCGCGCACCTGTTGCAGGGTCAGGGCCTTCAGGCGCTGCTCGACTTCGGCGAAGCTGGGCGTGTAGCGCGGGTCGTCAGCGGCGTAGGGATTGCCGTGGCGCATCAGCGTGTTGGACACGATGGCACCGGGCTCGTCGCGCTGGGCCTGCAAGCCTGACAAGGCCTGGGCACGCACCTCTTCCAGGCTGGCCGCATCCAGCGCCGGCGTGCGCAGCATTTCGCCCATCAACTCCACCACGGCGGGCAGGTGCTCGCGGGTGGTCTTGACCGACACCTTGATGCTGGTGGCGCCACCACCGACCGACAGCTCGGCCTTCAGGGCCGTCAGGCGGTCCTGCAGCTCTTGTCGCGAGCGCTTCTGCGTGCCTTTGTCCAAGAGGCGAGACAGCATCATCGCTGCATCGCTGCGGCCCTTGAGAGCATCCAAGTTGCCGGTGCGCAGCACCAACTCGGCCACGGCTGCGTCGCCGCGGGTGGACTTGGGCAACAGGGCCAGCTTCAGGCCAGGCTCAATGGCTGCGCGGCGGGTGCGCGCTTCGATGTTGGCCGGCGTGGCCTCAAAGGACTCGACGCTGGCGAGTTTTTCAACCGGCTTGTAGTCCTTGAGCTGGGCCACCACGTCCACCGCAGCCGGTGCCGGCGCGCGCTCGGGCTTGGGGGTGGGGACGTACTGTGCGAAGGTGCGGTTGGCCGGCAACAGGTGGGCCAGGGCCACACGGTTGACCTGCTCGGTGGTGGCCGCCTTCACCCGGTCACGCAGCAAGAAGTACAAGCGCCAATCGCCCAGGGCCACGAACTCCGACAGGGCAATGCCCACTTCCTCAGGGTTGGTGAAGCGCTGCTCCCAATCGTTGAGCCACTTCGCGCGTGCGCGGTCCACTTCCTGCTGGGTAAAGGGGTTGGCTGCCAAGCCTTCAAGCGTCTGCAGCAGAGCGGTACGGGCGGCCTCGGTGTCTTGGTTGGGTGCCAGTTGGGCACCGAAGATCGCAAAACCCGGGTCGTGCAAGGGCGCCGAGAAGGCAAACACGGCTGCCGCCTTCTTGGATTCCACCAACGCCTTGTGCAGGCGCCCGGCCGGCGCATCGGTCATCAGGCCGCCGATGAGTTCCACCGCGGCCGTGTCGGGGTGCGCCCCGGGGGGCACGTGGTAGGCGCTGAACATCAGGGGAACGCCACCCACCCGGCGCAAGGTGACGCTGCGCTCGCCGTCCTGCACCGGGTCCAGGGTGTACAGGCGCGGCAGTTCGCGCTTGGGCTTGGGGATGGGGCCGAAGGCTTCGGTGATCATCGCCAGCGTGCGCTTCACATCGAACTTGCCCGAGACCACCAAGGTGGCGTTGTCGGGCTGGTAGTACTGGCGGTAAAAGCCGCGCAGCCGCTCGATGTCCACGCCTTCAACGTCGGCACGGGCGCCGATGGTGCTCTTGCCGTAGTTGTGCCACTGGTACATGGTGGCCAGGGTCTTTTCGAACAGGATGCGGCTGGGGTTGTTTTCCCCAATCTCCATCTCGTTGCGCACCACGGTCATCTCGCTGTCGAGGTCCTTCTTGGCGATGAAGGCGTTGACCATGGCGTCAGCCTGCCACCCGAGGTACCACTTGAGGTTGTCTTCGTTGTGCGAAAAGCTGGCGAAATAGTTGGTGCGGTCGACCCAGGTGGTGCCGTTGAAGCGCATGCCGCGCTGGCTGAACTGCGCCCAGCCATCGGGGTACTTCTTGGAGCCCTTGAACACCAGGTGCTCCAGCAGGTGGGCCATGCCGGTCTCGCCGTAGCTCTCATGGCGGGACCCCACACGGTAGGTCACGTTGACCGTGGTGGTGGGCTTGGAATCGTCTGGGGCCAACAGCACCTGCAGGCCGTTGGGCAGGCGGTACTCCACGATGCCCTCCACCGAGCGCACCTGCTGGATGCCCGCGGCGGCCTTGGCTGCGGGTGCTGCGCCAGCGGGGGAAGCCGCCTGCGCGGCAGATGCTGCCGGAGATGCGGCCGGCGATGCGGCCTGCGCGGCGGGTACGGCCAGCAGGGCCGCCAGTGCCCAACACAAGGGCCCGGCATACGTGGTTCGATTCCAAGTGCTCATCACGCGTTCTCCAAAATGAAGAAGGGGCTGCCGGCGCCTTGCTGCACCGGCAGCCCCGAGGGGCGTGATGTTAGCGGGCCTGGAGCCTTAGGCGCGCTTGCCCGCGGCGTAATTGCGGATACCGCTGACGATTTCCTGCTTGGCCGCCTCCGGGCCTTCCCAGCCCTGCACCTTCACCCACTTGCCCTTCTCGAGGTCCTTGTAGTGTTCGAAGAAGTGCTGGATGGCCTTCAGGCGCATTTGGTTGATGTCTTCGGGCTTGTTCCAGTGCTCGTAGATGGGCAGGATCTTGGTGGTGGGAACGGCCAGCAGCTTGGCGTCGCCCCCCGCTTCGTCTTCCATCTTCAGCACGCCCAGGGGCCGGCAGGTCACCACCACGCCCGGGGTCAGCGGGTACGGCGTGATCACCAGCACGTCCACGGGGTCGCCGTCGTCGCTGAGCGTCTGCGGCACATAGCCGTAGTTGCAGGGGTAGTGCATGGCCGTGGTCATGAAACGGTCCACGAACAGCGCCCCGGTTTCCTTGTCGACCTCGTACTTGATGGGGTCGGCGTTCATCGGGATCTCGATGATGACGTTGAATTCATCGGGCGCTTTGGCGCCGGGGGTGACGTTGTGCAGGCTCATGGGCAGGCGACGGGGCGATTTAGGGAAACCCCGCATTCTAGTGAATCGACTGTCGGTGAGCTGACGCAGCCCAAGGGCACAGCGCCGGGCAAACCGCAGGAAAACACCAAGAAACCCAGCGGTCGATTCTTTGAGAATGGGCCGGCGCTCGCGCCGCCGGCGCGGGCATGGATTGGGACTGAACGATAAGAAGGAGACTTCATGTCCACCAATGTGGCGATTTACGCCGCCCTGGCCTGCGGGGTCGTGGCGGTGATCTACGGGTTCCTCCAACGCAGTTGGATCTTGAGCCAAGACGCGGGCAATGCCCGCATGCAGGAAATCGCGTCTGCTGTGCAGCAGGGCGCGGCGGCCTACCTGGCCCGCCAGTACAAGACCATTGCCATCGTGGGCGTGGTGTTGGCGGTGCTGATCGGCATCTTCTTGGATGTCACCACCGCGGTGGGATTCGTGGTGGGCGCGGTGCTCTCGGGCGCCTGCGGCTTCATCGGCATGAACGTGTCGGTCAAGGCCAATGTGCGCACCGCGCAGGCCGCCACCCGCGGCATGGGACCGGCGCTGGACGTGGCCTTCAAGGGCGGCGCCATCACCGGCATGTTGGTGGTGGGCCTGGGCCTCTTGGGCGTGGGCATCTTCTTCCTGTTCATCACCGGCAACGGCAACGTGACACCCGACAAGAGCCTGAGCAGCGTGCTCAAGCCGCTGTTGGGCTTGGCCTTCGGCTCATCGCTGATTTCGATCTTCGCGCGCTTGGGCGGCGGCATCTTCACCAAGGGTGCGGATGTGGGCGCTGACCTGGTGGGCAAGGTGGAAGCCGGCATTCCGGAAGACGACCCCCGCAACCCGGCCGTGATTGCCGACAACGTGGGCGACAACGTGGGCGACTGCGCCGGCATGGCCGCCGACCTGTTCGAAACCTATGCAGTGACGCTGATTGCCACCATGGCCCTGGGCGCCCTGATGGTGACGGCTGCACCCATGGAAGCCGTGGTCTACCCGCTGATCCTGGGTGGCGTGTCCATCATCGCCTCCATCATCGGTTGCGGCTTTGTGAAGGCCACGCCCGAGATGCGCAATGTGATGCCGGCCCTCTACAAGGGCCTGATCGTGGCGGGCGTGATTTCGCTCGTGGCCTTCTTCTTCGTCACCAAGGCCTTCATGCCCGATGACGCTTTGGGCGCTGACACGCAGATGCGCCTGTTTGGCGCCTGTGTGGTGGGCTTGGTGATGACAGCGGCCATGGTGTGGATCACCGAGTACTACACCGGCACGCAGTTCAAGCCGGTGCAGCACGTGGCGCAAGCCTCCACCACCGGACACGGCACCAACATCATCGCCGGTCTGGGTGTGTCGATGAAATCCACCGCTTGGCCCGTGATCTTTGTGTGCATGGCCATCTATGCGGCTTATGCCTTGGCAGGCCTGTACGGCATTGCGGTGGCCGCCACTTCGATGCTGAGCATGGCCGGCATCATCGTGGCCCTGGACGCCTATGGCCCCATCACCGACAACGCCGGTGGCATTGCCGAGATGGCCGAGCTGCCCGACAGCGTGCGCGACATCACCGACCCGCTGGATGCCGTGGGCAACACCACCAAGGCGGTGACCAAGGGTTATGCCATTGGCTCAGCCGGCTTGGCCGCCCTGGTGCTGTTTGCCGACTACACGCACGCGCTGGAAGCGCGCGGTATGCACCTGAGCTTTGACCTGTCCGACCACAAGGTGATCGTGGGCCTGTTCATTGGTGGCTTGATCCCCTACCTGTTCGGTGCCATGGCCATGGAAGCCGTGGGCCGCGCGGCCGGTTCGGTGGTGGTGGAAGTGCGCCGCCAGTTCAAGGAGATCCCCGGGATCATGGAAGGCACGGCCAAGCCCGAGTACGGCACCGCGGTGGACATGCTCACCACGGCGGCCATCAAGGAAATGATCGTGCCTTCGCTGTTGCCCGTGGTGGTGCCCATCGTGGTGGGCCTGCTGTTGGGCCCGGCCGCACTGGGCGGCCTGCTCATGGGCACCATCGTCACGGGCCTGTTCGTGGGCATCTCCATGTGCACCGGCGGCGGCGCTTGGGACAACGCCAAGAAGCTGATCGAAGAAGGCTTCACCGACAAGGACGGCGTGACGCACCGCAAGGGCGGTGAGGCGCACAAGTCGGCCGTCACGGGTGACACCGTGGGTGACCCCTACAAGGACACGGCCGGCCCTGCGGTCAACCCGCTGATCAAGATCATCAACATCGTGGCGCTGCTGATCGTGCCGCTGCTGCCGATGGCCTGATCCTGGTCCAGCCCCGACGCTCCTCGCACCGTGCGAGGGGCCACATGCCCCCCGACTCTGCCCTCAGTTTCGGGGGGTTTGTGTTTCTACCAACTGTCCAGGACATGTCAAATACCTTACAGTTGCGGCCGGCCTGGCTGTGAGAGGCGCGTGGACATGTAACCAAGTTACAACCCCCGTGCAAGCTTATGCAAAGGCTTATCGCCAGCATTAGGTGTTGCCCTGACCTTCCCACTGCGGGGTCGCGGCTATAGTGCCGGTGAAAGAAAGTTACAACCCGGGCCGCTTGGCGTGTGGCTTGGGAAATACAGTGGCCTTCAGGGCCACGGTCAGGAGTCGTCAGTGGATTTCGCCCAACAGCAACGCAACCCCAGCCGGCATCTCACCAGCATCGGTATCGTCTTGGTGATGCACCTGCTGCTGGGGTATGCGTTGGTCAGCGGCCTCGCGCGCAAAGTCGTGGAGGTGATCAAGCAGCCGATCGAGACCAAGA
>JACCDW010463791.1_pt1 | contig 17597 bp, 22 predicted proteins | sample 7449781 | NCBI WGS metagenome assembly JACCDW01 (sample SAMN15323449, study PRJNA562643) | freshwater metagenome | isolation source: river surface water | place: USA:Blue River Watershed | collected 2017-08-18
CTCTTAGTGCACTGCGCCGCCGGCATGCAGCGCTCGGCCGCTGTCGTCGCAATGATGCTAATTGTACTTAAAAATATACATGCTGACGAGGCAATGGCCTTTGTCCAGCAGCAGCGCACAGTTGCCTTCAGACCCTCGGCTAATTTTAAAAGGGCAATTTATGCATTTGATAAGTACTATCATAGTACCATTCTACCAGCTGTTTTGGCGGAGAAGAAGAATGCCTAGGCTAGGCATGTGCCTAGACCAACTCAAATTGTCCCGAGGCGCAGAAGCCACTATGAGTTACAGAGTTTGTGAATAGCCGCTGTCGGTCCATAATGGCTGAGAGGTTGCCGAAGCCGGCTGGTGGATGGCCAAGAATAATGGTGCGACTTGTTGCTTGACCGCCTAGGCAACCGGCGCTCACAAGAATTGTATCTACTTTTGCAGTATCGCGGATGAAATCTGCATCCTCAGAGGCCCAGAAGGAGAGTTGATGAATATCAGGTGCCCCACCAAGGCCCGCCTGCCAGCCTGCTGTTGCCACCAGCGTCTTGTTGCCGAGCGCCAAAACATCATTGCAGAGCATCTTTGCATCGGTAAATTCATGAGCTAGGTTCTTCTGCTCTTGAACAGAAAGTGCAGTCCCGTTCTCCCTAAAAGTCTCTGCTGCATATGGGATCCAATAGACCTGCTTGAAACCCTTACTTAGGGTATTAACTAGTTCTAATGTCCGAAGACGATGTCCTTCACAAAGCCGCCCAATATTACCGCAAAGTATAAGTGTGGGTGCAGTGCGAACAAACTTCGCCGGCATCCGGTTCCAAAGGTTACTTAGAATTTGAACTTTCATTGCGCTGTGTAGCAAACCAACCTAAAAGTAAAGTATCAATTTTTTGCCCTTTTTGGTAGATGGACTCGGCGACAGCAGCGGTCTTTTATTCTGAGACTGTCCTGTCACTTACTCCGATACTTATAAAGTCGGTCCCGACCACATTAAGTACACAAGTACTTGTCCGCTTTCTCATCTATCCGTTGGCAGCCCTACTGATTGGCGGCACCACTCCTCTCGCCCATGCCTATAAGTCGGGCTCCTCTGCACTTAAAAACTTAGGTCTCGGCTCTGTCAACTTAGCACATATTGCTTCATCATACCTGGCCTTTCAGGAGCTACCAGCCGGTATTGCTATGTCACTTTTCTATACTTATCCTCTTTGGAACTTATTTGGTGCATCGTTCGTGTACGGCGAGCCATTCCCTTGGCATCTATTGCCAATTGTCGTAGTCGCCTTGGCAGGTACTTACTTAGTTATCACAGCCGAGACGAAGCCGACAGACCAAGATATCGGCTCAGTGGCCAATGGACCTCAGACTAAGAAACCTAAAAGTCGGCTTAATTGGCTCGGCATTGTCGCAGCCCTTGTTGCAGCATTCACAGAGACCGGCCTCTTCCTCGCCGTCAAAGGAACTCGTGGCGAGAGTCCATTCTTCAATATTCACCAATTCTACCTCGGCGGCCTCCCACTTCTTGCAATTGCACTCTCATCGGGTCTGGACTTAAAGAACTTTGGCCTAGGCGGTGCAGTGCAATGGAATTGGCGTAAGTGGCTGCCACTACTTGCATTTAATGGAATCCTTGGCTTCACTGGTTATACGGCGCGCTTCTGGGCTATTCCTCGCCTGGCAACAATTGTCTATTCTGTGACAAGTATGTTTGGCGTTATAGCATCTTTTGTCTGGGGCTCTATCATGCTTGGCGAACGCATCAGTGGCCAGGCTCTCGCTGGTGCTGGCCTACTCACTGCCGCAATTGGCGTGCTGCGTTATTTTACACACTAAAAGTAGATGGAGGGAAATCTAGCAGATAAGACACATTTAAGTATTAAAGATGCTCTTCAGGATTTTAGAAAGTACTTTCCCCAAAAAAAAATAATTGTAGTTGTTGACTTTATTAATGCATGTTTAGTGCAGTATGGTGCGCGACGAGGATTTATTCCACATACCGCTGAGAGGAAGGATTTTGTTAAAATATTTAATGTGTTAAAACAATACTTTCCAAATCTAAAGGTTATAGATACCTTTAATCCTGGTGCACTTGTAATTACCAAAGATGATGACCCAGTTGATAAAGCGGATACTCATGCTGAAATTGGAGAACTATTAGGGTATCCTTGTGCAAAGGATTGGTTAGCTATTTTAAATACATCTAAAAAAAGATTTGGATATTCAATTAATTTATATTTTACTGATTTTATTAATGAAACCTTTGGACCTTTATTTTGTGATATAACACAATTATTTGCGTTTGTTTGTGCAGAAGAATCCTTTGCAGCAGCAAATGAAGTATTTCAGAATATTAAATCCACAATAGAAACTATACCAGGTATGAATGAGATAGTAAGTGATGTTATACTATTAAAAAGCGTCAAACCGCCATCAAAAAAAGTGGGCAAAATTATGTTAAATCCAAATGCAGCAGTTTCTTCTTCTGCGGTGCCAGCTGGTGGAGGTGCTTCTGCACTGGCTTATAGTGGTAGTGGTAGTGGTAGGCGCCGCACTCGTAGAAGACGCCGTTAATTTTTCTTATCAAAGTATTTCAGCCTAGCTGCGCGAGTAATTGCAGGGTCCACTGGCTTTGTCGCCTCCGTCGCAGTCTTAGCGGCCTCCGTTGCAACACGGGCTGCTTCTGCGGCTACTCTTGCGGCTGCTGTTGCAATACGCGCAGCTTCCTGTGCTGCCTTTGCCTCAGCCACTCCAGGAGCATCCATAATTTCCAGCGCCAGCTCCTCTCCAAGCTCGCCCACTTCCATCTCAAACCCATCAGAGTCCATTACGCTCTCAATCCAAACATCACCACTAGGTACATTTACAAGCGTCTGTGCGTGTACATAATGGTTGTCATATAATACCGCCTCCAGCTCTGCGCGCAGGTCTGATTCAGTTGCAGCGATAGGTCGTGCAACTATCGTGGCAGCACGCCCTAATCGTTCGGCCTTCTTGACTTCACATGTCAGTTGATGAATCTGGAGCTGCCTTTGCTCCAATGTCCAGATTATCCAATCAGGCAGAAACACGCAATCCTCTTCCTCTGTTTGGGGCGCAGCCGTTGCATAGATTGTTGCAGTGGCCGCAGCAGTAGTAAAATTCAACTGCACGCCGAGAACACCGCCCAGAAACTCCCCAAATAGCCGCTCAAAGTGCCGTTCTGGAATCAGCACAGTATCGCCCACTTCCGCCTGGGCAAAGTCGCGATCTGACTGAATCGGTAAGAAACTGAGTGGCTTGCAAGCATACATCATTGTGTGTCAGATAGTCCAGCAACCTAAAACTTCAATTTTATTCCCAATCAATGGCAGGTCCCTCAAAGTCTATTATAACTGTGTTAGAACAACTATCAGCACTAGATGCGGTTCAAAAGGATATCTTTGCAGTTCGTTATATTCCACTTCTTCGCTCTTATCAGCGCCGCGCACTCTTATTTGCCATTATATTTCACCTAAGTCGCAGCGTTGTTACGGTTGGCTCCATTGCAGTTCCTGCACTTTTATCATTAAGTGATGTACAAACATGGCTTACATGGTCCATTTCACTTGCAGTTAGTATCTGTAATGGTATTCTCACGCTATTCAAAATAGATAAGAAATATTATTCGCTACATACGACCTGGCATGTTATGGAATCTGAGGGTTGGCAGTTTATATCACTAGCCGGCAAGTATTCGCGACCTTCTAACACGAACCATAAGGACCAATTCCATACTTTCTGTCTTGCTATTGAAAAAGTAAAGATGTTGCAGGTTGAAGAAGAATACTGGAAAACCCAAGAGTCCAAGGACAAAGGAAACTCTGCCACACAGCCTATTTTGCCGACTGCTTCGGCGCCTAATACTCAAAGTGAGGAAATGAAAAAATTCGTGTCAGCTGCACTTGAACAAAGTAAGTCACAGAACATAATAATTCCGCCAATCTAGTTAGAATGGTCGCACTGACTAAGAAGCGACCAAGGCGTCGCCTAGACCATAAAGTAGGATATGCCCATTGTCAATGTATGCCTGAATGCCCATATCCTGCTCTTCCTGGAAGTGCGTTCTGTAGCCGACACTCTAATGGTCGCTGCCCTGTACAACCACGATTAAGTGGCTCCGAACCTGAGCCCGAGCTAGATATTTATAATGAAAATAAAGATGTACATGATTCCCATAATTGTCTTGCCTACGCATTGCGTGCACTTTTTAAAGGTGCAAAGGCAGATGACCCTTTTCCACAGCCTGGAATCTACTCAGGATACTTGGATTTCCGAAAGACAAAGCGAAAGACTTGCCCCGACATGATTGCCCGACTTTTGGGAGATATGCCTTCTATTCGGCCAAGTGACTTCACTAGTCGCTGCGCTAAAGGTTCAAGTAAAGTAGCAATTGCAATTGATGCAAAGGCAGCGGATTATCATTTGTGGCGCCAAGTAAAAGATGGCTATTATTTTCATAAACCTGGTTCAACGGATGTTGTAAATACAGATGCTAATGGTCGGCCAATATTCCGCCCTGATTTAGCCAGCAGGAATTATACACGCAAAGGCGGTCATCTAAACTATAATCGCTTCTGCGGCTATTTCTGTGTTCCTCGCACACGGCGGCCACGCATCAGTAGACGGGAACGCTCCGCCTAAAGCCACTTCCGCCCTTTCGGGGAGCTAGTGGCCCTAAAGCCACTTCCGCCCATACTTGACAATAATGGGGTTATTAGGGCTATCCCAAGCGGCAAGCGCCTGCACCGCGTTCATTCTATCAAAACAGTTAAAGTTACACATGCCTCGTAATGCATTAATAATTTTATCTTTCTTATCCACATAAAATGGTTTCTCAAATAGTGGCACCAGACGCTTATTTAAGTCATAGGCCAATCTAAGTAAAATCACTCCAAGGCCCCAAGAGTCTATCTTGGGCCAGTGAGTCTTCCACCATGCCGCAAAGTCAAGTTGTTTTTCCAAGTAAAGTGTTCGCCGCCTAAAAGTCTCAAATTGCTCCAATATCATCTCACGATCAACACCAAGTATTTCCTGAATCCATGATGCGGTTGTTTGCCTTCCTGTAATAATTCTTTCCATTGCATCATCAAGCGAACCATGCTCATACGCCCGTATAAATAAATGTAACTCAGGTGGCTGCTGCTTATAACGAACAGCAAATGGCTGTGATCGAATTGTCATTAAATCCTCCTTTGATGCATTTGGCCCTAAATTTGCTAAGCCCCAGTCAAAGATACGCGGTACCTGCGCATCATCAATTACTACATTGCCCGAATGTAGGTCATTATGCACAATTCCGCGCACTAAAAGTAAACTTAGCCCTTCCAAAAGATGTTTCCCAAGTCTCCAGTAATTAAAACGCGCCTCGCGACTCCTTATCCCCTTACCGCCATACGGCATTCTGTACATGTTAAAGTACGAAAGTGTTCCCTTTGATTGCAACTTGTCACATTCAAATAAATCGGCACGCAGCTTACCATCACTTGTTCTCTGCTCCAATTCTGGGGCTGGTGTGCAAGGCTCATTGTCAATGCTATAAAGAAAGTAATTCGTAGATAATGGAATAGTTCGTAAGACCTTGGCTATTTCAATTTCAGATGTAATATCTGTTGTTTTTGGCTGAATTTTAGACACTAGCCCCTCATTTTGCTGAGAACGCTTTTCACCTTTACAGAGCAAGGGTGGTCTAAATGTACATCCATACGAACCCGACCCTAAAAAACTACCGCCGACTTGTGTGTCTGCCGCCATTCTATTTAAATCGCGATAAGTGCGGTGCAATCAACACGCAAATACATTATAGCTAAAATATTAGTGAGGAGCGCCATGGACTGGTATATTATATGCATCATCCTTGTAATAGTCTCCATTGTCGTCGGTGTACAATATATGTCAGCTGCCGATGAAGGCTTTCAAAATGAGGGGCCGCTGGCCCCTGGCTCTTTCATCGGCAAATACTTTCCGAAGCGTGGAGATGTCGGCGAGTTTGACGAAGAAGCCGGCTTTCGCCGTGATGACCGCTACACTGCCGTCTATGCAGATGTCCAAAACTTAGGTGCAAACCTAGACTTTTGCCGCATGGTTGAGCCGGAAGGCGGCGGACCATCTGATGCATTCTTTGCATGTGCACTAGCCGGCACTGAGAACCTCTCCGGAACAACTTATCGTACTGAATCAGTTGCCGATGGGTTTGAACGAAGCCGCGACGACTATATGTCCGAAATACCTGCAGATGGCTACAAGAAAAAAGGGGGTCGCCAGAACTACTGCCGCATCATTAAAACTGCCGACGGTACTTTTGAAGCACTTTGTCGCCGCGCACTTGACCGCAAATTTGGCAAAAAAGATGTGCCCGACCCTGCACCACCCGCCCGCATTGCCAGACTACTTAACTTTTACAGCGACATCATGATGTGGCTTCGGCTCCGTGATGATATGGTTGACTACAGCCGCAACCTCATGGTTATGCGCAATGGTGGCATCAGTATCGATGAACGCCCCCTCAAACCTGGAGATGCAACCGAAGGCCTTCACTTTGACGGTATCAATCAGTTCCTCCGCCTCGGCGAGAACCAGAGCCTTGAATTCGGCGATTCCAATATCTCCTTAAAGTCAATGCGCGCCATCAGCCTTTGGGTCAAATTTGACCGCTTCACCAATAATGCCCATATCTTTGACTTTGGTAATGGTGCCGGCAAAGATAATGTATTCCTCGGAATTGTCGGCCGTGGTAACCCGACTGTCAACAAAGATGATATCCGCGACTTGCTCTGCGATACCGGCGTTCTTCCCACTCAGCCATCAGGCCAACAACCTGTATTCACCAGCCCCTATGATGCGCCGAGTAGCGGCTGCGTACAAGCTGCTGGCGGCGGCTGTGCCGATAAGCTGACTGACGGTGCGCCACTTATGCGCCCACAGACCCTTATGGTAAATTCAAGTGCCAATGTGGATGACTGGTCCTGCCCTGCACCCGAAGTTGTCGGCAGGCGTATGCCGCCCCTTCAGCCCCGTGCACTGCCTAAAGGTGTAGCCAAGACCGCTGATATTATTTATGAGATTTGGGACCGTCGTCAACGCAAAATGCAGATTAAAGTCAATAACGCAGTCACACTGGGTCAATGGACACATATAGTTGTCACGGCTGAAAATAATGATGCGTTTAGACCCGATATTGCCGTCTATATTAATGGCGCCAAGGCAACAATGAAGCCTGCGGGTTTCTTACCACAAACTAGCTATACAACTCACAACTATATTGGTAAAAGTAACTGGGCAGACCAAACTAGCCAATTTGATAATCGCGATGAGCTCTTTGCTGGTAGCCTTTTTGATTTCCGAACTTATACGGCGCCGATGTCATTTGAAAAAATCATGGAAACACTCAAATGGGGCGCAGAGAACCTCGTCATTCCGGTGCCTGGTGCCTTGGCCACACCAAAAGAAAGGGCAGGTGATAATGTGGTTCCCGTTAATGAACTGCCGAACTACATTCCAGTAGCTGAGCAGAGCTTTACTTTAGGGGATACTTCTGCACCCTAATAGTAGAATGCGTCGTGCACATATTTTCTACTTATCTGTTGCCTCTATTACCATCGTCGCCGGCATTGTCTTCTATGCTTATTGGTATGCCACAGTGAGTCCCTTTCATATTAGTGCAGAGGCCGCGCGCCAACAGCTAGCCGAGGGAAATACAATTGTCCTTGATGTTCGCACTGACCCAGAATATGCCCTTGGACACTACGATGGTGCTATTCACATTAAGAGTGATGACCTTGTATCACAGGCACCTGGTCTACTCCCTCTCGGCGCCAATATCATTATTTACTGTAATACGGGCCAACGAAGCCGTATGGCGGCCGAAACTCTCAAGCGCATGGGCTACCAGAATGTTCGCTACATCTCTGGGCCCTACTGGTCATTGCAAAACAGAAAGTAAGTCCGCTGCGGACAACAAGTCCGCCACAGACACATCGCCGCCCATCGGCACATAGCGTAGGCCACAGATTGTCGCAAGCGCAGCTGCCGCCGCAGATGGCGCCATATCAATATAAGTGATTCCGGGTGCAGCCGCCCACATATATCCAAGAGACCATTCGTTACCGACTATTACGGAGGCAACCCTAATTGTCGGCAATAGGCGTCGCGGTGGCGCATTTGGATTCGTGTAATTTGATACAACTACATCCCGTTCTAGTGCTGCACTCAGTGCATCCGCCATTTCATCCTCTGCGCCAAATAGCACCCAGCCACTACCCGATGATATGTCATGACCCACAGTCGGTAGCATGTGCCGACGAAGTGCCGCAATCGCTGGGCCGGCATATGCTGCGCTCTGTAGACTGATACTTGGTAGCTGACCAATTGCACCTCGGCTGCAAACCAGAGCACGCTCTCCAGCATCAATAAGACGCAGGGGGCCAGTCATGCCTTCAAAGAGTCTTGCCAATGCAGATGGCATTACTGCGCCCTCAATGTTACAACAATCCACCATAGCCAACGCTCTGCCAATTCGCAACATCTCATCTGCCGCATGACGACTTACACACGGTATGAAGATACCATACTCAACAACTTTTAGGGGTGTTAGACTGGTATAGCTGGTTTGGGCCCAGGCCAGCTCACTTGCATCACGGTCCGCAGAGAAACCGATTCCGCCGCCGAAGGTGACTAGACCGTCCGCGGTTACAATGGCGCCTGGTGGGGCAGCATGTACTTTTACTTTTGTTGGCTCTTTCATCTCGGCTTTCTCTGCAATCTGTTCCGCATTACATGTCTTATTCAGTAAGTCCATGCCCTCCTTATTGCGTCCGTCTACAGCAAACCGCGCCGGCACCAAGACCTCTAACTGTCCTGCCACCGAAAATTGGTCAGGTCCCATAAGTTTACTTTCAAGTACACCTGAAGGTGCCACAGTTGCATAGACTCCGAGCGTCACACGGTCATCTTCACGGTAACTGCGCACAGCACTTTCATGTAAGTGCAAGGTCCGAATACTCATACAAGGGTTTGCCACACGCCACCGGCGGCGCACCAGCTCACCGGCAAATGCATTATCACAGCCGGCCTGGCCAAGTGCAAAAGTAAGTGTGCGCCATGAGTCCGCGCCCTGGGCCTTCAGGTCTGCCACGCGGAAAATCCATGCATCCTGACTGTCATCACGCGGTCCAAAAAGTTTTGCATCAGCATCATCCTGGCCCGATTTTACTTCATAACGGAGTAGTGCAAGACAAGTATCCTTAAAGTCAGTAGACCAAAGCTCCTTCAAAGTCTGGTCAAAGTAGATATCCGCATTTGCAAATGCGGCATAGTCGCTGGCAGGCAGCGCCTCCAAATAAGTAAGTGCAGCACGATAAGTAAGTCGGTCCGATGCGGGCTCTACAATCACCAGCTTCCCCTTAAGGTCTGCTGGCCAGGAGGCCCATGCCTCTGCCACCGCTCCCTCTTCTTGCATAACATGAATATGGTGCACAAATGGGTTCTCTGCATTCCGCCTAAGTGCCGTGCATAGCTCTCTCCAACGCCGCGCAGACCTGGGCTTAAAGAGCTGGACGAGTAGGTGGAACTTTGGGGCGAAGTCAAGGTTATAAATACAAGACTGATACCGTAATAGTTGGGCTAAAAGTCGCACAGCATGTTCTGCGGAGCCATCCCAAGGCTCAGTCCCATATAAATCATCAAACTTGTCCATATCAATGCGGCTAGCACCTTTGGCACCAGGTGCTGCAATAACAAATTTGTATGCCTCCGCCTTCTCAAGGTCAGTTACAGTTACAGAAGGCCAGTAAGCTGCCACAATTGGCGCACCAGCTGCTACCAGGGCATGTGTGGTAGATGCACCAATTGCAATGATGTCGTAAGGACTGGTGGCAGTTCGCCGAAAATCCTGCAGACCAGAATTTTCATCGTAGGCACCCTCTCTAACAATTAGCACAGTAGTACGCTGACGACTAACAGTTGTTTTTAGCTGTAAAAGTCGTGTGGATGCAAGTCTCGCATGGGTAGTAATGTCTGCCATCTGAGTCTTTGATAAGGCGCATTTTCTTAAACTGCTAGTAGAATGTCTTGTGGCTCCGTACTACCTCAGGCAAATGTCGGCCCCGGTGAAACTACTACTAGCCCTTGGCCTCAAGGTCTCAGTCGCAGTGTGCCGATTCCTAGCACCTTTGGTGTCTTTTCACAAGTAACTCCCTTGGTGCCAAGCCAGCCCTTTAATGCTTTTCAATATACGGATGCCCGCCAGTTTACGGCAGAATATATTTATACCAGTACGGCGAATGCCGCTCAAGGTCGTACCACACCGCAATTCCGGTCACAGGCGGAGCGGATGCAGTACCGCAAAGCACAGCTGCAATACGCTAACTGCCAGTAGTAGCCGCTATCACTAAATATAGTGTTAAAGAAATGGTACGAACTAACTACAAGTTGAAGTCGCCGATGACCACCAAACCACGCAAAAAAAAGATTGCCGCCGCATTACGGGAGCAAGTATGGCTCACCTCTATGGGTGAGCAATTCAAAGCAAAGTGTACCGTGACTTGGTGTAGCAACCAGATCACTGTATTTAACTTTCAATGTGGTCATCTATTAGCTGAAAGTAAGGGTGGCCCGACCGTTCTAGAAAATCTACGCCCTATTTGTGGGCGTTGTAATCAATCTATGGGCACTATGCATATGGACCAGTGGTTACAGTTAGGTGGTGCTAAACGGCCAGGATGGTGGCAGAGACTTTTTCATTGTTTTAAATAAATGGCAGCAAATCTAAGTTTAACAGCTCGACCAGTTAATCTTCGTGTTATTGGTATGCCCAATGAACATGTTATTGATTTTAATAATCCTGATGCTACAATTCCGACATGGTTTGTGAAAGATAAAGATGTACGTATCTTATTTGCAGCAGGTGACTGGATTAGAAACCGTATACCAAATACACAAGAGTTTGAAAGTTATGATATTTTTTTACATAATACGAGGAATAATCACCCTACTAATAGGGGTGATGGTGAGAATTTACAAGCAAATATTGATTATCTTGTCACACATCATTATCATAGAAAATTAATATGTATTCTTGATGCGACAGATACACAACAATTGACTAAATTTGCGAGTTTATTTAGAAATAAAGTTTCAGAAATTAATACATTAGATGGGCGGGTGTTTGCTGATATGATGCCAAAAGAAATTGCTGGTATATTTTTTGATGAATTATTACAATGTGGTGGTATAGTGCATAGAATGAGTCGTGTAACTAAAGAACTTCTACAATCTTTTGAATATGACTGTGATACAATACACCGTGCATGTATAAAACCTACTATAGTGACTGGTGGTAGAAGACGCAGAAGAGTACGTTCTAAAGGCCGCGGGGCTCCTCGGGCTTCACGAAAGACGGTACGCCGGCGTAGCGGTTAGTACTTTTATCGGCATACATGTGGCGACGGCCATGAGTGCCAAACCGAGAAAAAAGAAGATTGCTGCAAGCACTGCGGGAGCAGGTATGGCTAAAGGCAAATGGAGAACAATTCCGGGCCAAATGTACTGTCTGTTGGTTTTCAATGCGGGCATCTGCTTGCTGAAAGTAAGGGTGGGCGCTGTAATCAGTCAATGGGTACAATGCATATGGATGATTGGGAGCAGCTAGGTTGTGCTAAACGGCCAGGATGGTGGCAGAGACTTTTTCGTTGTTTTAGCTTTATAAAAAGCAATAATAGTAGATGAAGTTAAGTGAAATACTTGGCCCGCATATAATACGCACTATTGAAGAGGGCGATATTGCAAAAACTCTTCCATTTGCTAAGGATAATTTATATCATTTAGATAGTTCTTTTTATGATTTTAAGGACCGTGTTAAAATGGATTACATTCAAAATCCCGAATTCAAGCATTTTTATGATATGACACTAGATGAATTAGCTGCTATAACAAAGCCATCTCCAGATTATAGAACTGCAATTCTCGGATATTCATCATATCTTCATCCATATATGGCATATTCAATAAAATTTGTTGAGAGTAATAAAATTAATATTGAAACTGGTGAGCGAGATATACTTCCATTTATTATTTATGCCCCAGTTGAATGGAATATTGAAGATAATTTACACACTATTGACCTTTTAACCTCACTGTTTAAAGAGCACAAGTTGCGTAAAATTGTGATGATAGTGCCAACAGATAAGAGCAAATGGTTTAAACCAAATGGCGAAATGCGCGTAATTGTTCGTGAGCTATACCGACTATATAAAAATATGGGGGATATTGATGTAAATATATTAGATGAGGGAGATGCATCACGCCTTGTAATAGTCATAGAAAATAAAAATATAGGTGGTCGAAGGTCACAAATGAGCAAAGGCCAAAAAGCTCGTTTTTTAACTACAAGGACGCGGCGCAAAAGGCGTTCAAGATCGCGGCTCTTCAGGGGCAGCAAATGAGTGCACACCTGCGAAATGATTGGCGGCATAATGGTTGAAACTGGGGTCGGCATGCATATGCCGACGAACATATAGGTAATCCTGCTCTCTGAACTGTTTTAACAGCTCAGTGAAGGCTCCAATGTCTGCTGCACTCACTTTAAGGGTTCGCGTTGCAGCTGCTCGCTCCAAGATATCATCGGCCGACACGAAGTTGGGCACGCGGACGAGGGACTTGGGCGCTTCGCCAGGCTGCGAGGGCGGCGACGGCGTCGGGGCTGATACTGAGTTCATTTCCAGCGGAGCTGAAACTTCGCGTAGTTGTGCCGTCGGCACAACTGAGTTCAAGGCCTCCGTCTGGGCTCCAGTGGCCGAATGGGATTCGCTCTGCGCTCCAGCTGTAGACGGGGATTCGGGCATCCTTGGGCGCCGCCTTCGCGACGAAGAAGGGGATGCCGGCGAGGATTCTGCGTTCGTAGGCTGCTGCATCTGACATTTCTTATTGTGTGTACCTTAAAGTCTGAGGTCCTGTCGTTTCAAATTTTGCCCCTAATAAGAAAAATTGAAATTTACAACCCTTAAAGTTGCACCAATACAACTATTAGAAATGTCAGACGCAGCAACAATAGACTACAAGCCCATCATTATTGATGCCCTCACAATCATGATGAAATCGGACCAGATGAGCAATGACCCCAATAAAGGGTTCAAAGTCCGCGCCTACGCAAAAATCATCAAACAACTAAAGGCGCTGGAAGGGCCCGTGACAGGCCCGGCCGATATCGCCGGCCTCGCCGGTGTCGGTGCCAAGATTCGTGAAAAGTTTGCCGAAATTTTCGCTACCGGCCGCCTTGCCTCGGCGGAGCATGCCGCCGCCTCCAAGCCAATTGACCTATACGACAAACTCCTAAAAGTACATGGCATTGGTGCAGTTAAGGCCCGTAAACTTGTTGACGCGGGTATCACAAGTATTGACGAGCTCAGGACTCGTGCAGCAGCAGAGCCAAAGCTTCTTGATGCAGCTCAGCGTATTGGCCTGCAGTACTATGAGGAATTTCAGGAACGCATTCCGCGCGACGAAATGGAAGCCCATGATACTTTCATACATGAACAGCTTCAGGCCGGCATGACAGCCACCATAGTTGGCTCGTATCGCCGTGGCGCGGCGACCAGTGGTGATATTGATGTATTACTTACAGTTGAGGGCCCCAACCCTGTAGCCACATTCAAGGCATTCGTGACCCAGCTTCAAGAGAGCGGCTACATTACTGAGGTTCTTGCCCTCGGTGACCATAAGTGTATGGCAGTGTGTCAGTTTGAAGGTATGCCGCATCGGCGCCTGGACCTGCTACTCACACCGCCTGAGGAGCTGCCGTTTGCAACACTCTACTTTACCGGCTCGGATACCTTCAATGTTGCAATGCGGTCTTGGGCACTCGGCCTTGGTTATAGCTTGAATGAGCACCAGTTTACTCACACAGGAGCAGGTGGACCTGCTCTGCCAACCTTTGAGTCTGAGGAGGATATCTTCGGATTCCTCGGCCTCGCCTATGTGCCACCAGATGAGCGGAAAGGACCCGAGCAGATTCAGCCCATAAAGCAAATTAAAATTAAAATTAAGCGCAAGTAGAATGGCCGCTGAACGAGCACTACTTATTTCAGAGCTAATGGGAAGATTTCGTGAAACATATACGCATTTTATCGGTTATTTAGCTGCAAAACGAGATAGCCGTCCACCAAATAATAACACTGGTGAAAAAAATGGCATTTTTTCTCAACAAATAGACTCAATGGCGCAAACAGTTGTAAATCTTTGGCCAACAGTGATGACAGGAGGTGCTATCACTTATAGTCGTCCTGAACTTAAAAATCTTGAATTTGAGGGCGAGCCATTTGCTGGCGTACCAGAGGAAGATAATATACTTATTGCCGGCGCAGGACCTAATGGTTTATACATGGCAGCAATGTTACGACAGGCACTCCCGAAAAAAAAATTTCCAAAGCTACATATAAATGTTGTGGAGTCACGAGTCAGTCCTGAGGGACGACGAAAAATAACTCGTAGCCAGGAGATTGGACTCGCTACACATTATTTGAAAGAGCCAGCTATTCTGGAAGAGATTGAGGATATTTCAGAAGATTTATATGAGACATTGCATGATTTTAAGGAGAGTGCACCGCGTGTCTTAGAATCTACACTTGACTTTGCGCAGGCCATAAAAGTCAATGATGAGATGTTGCAAAAATTTTCCAGCTCTGGTTCTGAGAGGTTTATGAAACATCGTACTTATCGCACAAATGTACTTGAATATGAACTCGCACACTATGCTCAAAGTCTAGGTGTTAATATTTATCATGATGCCTCTGTGCGCGACCCGGCCACACTTATAAGTAAGTATACAAATGCACAGACACTTGTACTTTTTGATGCAACTGGAGGACGCCTATTTGGCTTTGACCCATCAAAGGGGTTCAAAAAAATAAGAACATCTGAGCCATTTCAACAGCAGATTTTTGCAAATGCTTTGGCACATGTTGGGTCATTTGATGTTTATGAAGGATTTCTGCCACCAGAAGATTCTGTTAAAATGCTCGGTGAACTACTCTATGTGGCAATAGGTGATACAACCTTTAGGGTTGATTACTTTTTTGGACGCGGCATCGCGATTTCTTGGTCACTTTCATTCTTTTATGCATTGCAGTTTACAAAATATTATAAAATATATTCTACAGTTGTGGGCGGCGGTAAACGCCGGCGCCAGACTAGACGACAGAAACTTCGTTCAAGTACACGGCGGGGGCGGTTCGCTTAATACTGCGTGCAACACAAACTAGTGCCATTGCCCCACCGAAATGTAACACAAGAATTCCAAGAATCATGACTTTTAGGTCAAGTTGCCCTAAAAGTCGCAGTACAGTTGGACGAGGCGTATGTGGTAGCGACCCAACTTCGGTGAAGAGCTGCGGCTGAGAATGAAGCACCGGCGCAAACTCTTCATCCACGGCAGCGGCTAAGTATGGCAGCAAGTTAAGTTTATAAGGTCGCGTCCAGCCGATTGGCATATCCATTGATATACTAACTGTTACAGGCTCCTGGTCCGCAAGAGAGCGATAAAGTTGTAAGTACTCGTCTTCTGGCAACTGGTCCTCATTGGACCCGTCCCAATGGGTTGCTGCAAATACAGAACAAGGAATTGGCTGTACTGCAATATAATCGTTGACGCCGTATTCTGGCTTTACAGTACTTGTCACATTGTACCATGAGACTGCTTCAACTGAGACGGCAGCAACTGGGACTCCGTAGTGACAGGCGAATGCATTACGGAGAAAGTAAAGTGCGTGTGGCTGGACCATGTAGCGACCATCCAGCCCACGGAAAGAAACTGTGGCCGCCTTGACGGAGGTGGCAGCCGATTGGCGAAGCACAGAGGTGGCAGCCGATTGGCGAGGCACAGAGGCTGCAAGTAGGGATATAAGTGTAAGTAGGCGCATTGTATGGTTAACAACCCCTAAAAGTAAGGGTATGTTTCAAATTTTCTCAAGGCAAAGTAGAATGAGTTTGAAACGCGCAGGTATCATTGTGGGTGCAATCAGACCAGAGCAACTTTTCATAATGCAATTAAAGGCGGGTCGTCCTACTAAGGCAATTGAGCAACTGGAGCGTGTTACAAATATTAATTACACCGATACTTTCGGTAAGCCACTTATTCACTATGCGATTGAGTCCGGTCATCCAAGTGCTGTTCGTGCTGTTGCGGAACACGGCGCCGACCTCAATGCACCCGACGCAACTGGTATAACACCACTACAACTCGTGCTTTCTTATAAGGCAAGTGAGGAGCAGCAGGGCTTTCTGCTGCAGATAATTCAGATACTACTTGATAAAGGTGCTGACCCTATGCGTCCAGGTGCAGAAGGCCAGACGCCGATTGATTTTCTCATGTCTTTTACCGATACTGAAGAAGGCGATGAGTATATTGAGCATGTGACGCGCCTATTTGAGCTATATGGCCAGCAGATACTTGAACAAGAGCGTATAAAGGCCGCAAAGGCTGCTAAGACTCAGGCCCTATACCCTAAGGGTCAAAAACATAAGATGAATGGTGGAAGGCAAAAAACGAACAAAGCACATTTTTTGACTAAGCGCGGTAAAAATATGAAGACACGGAGGGGCTTAAAGAAGCGTACCCACACTCGTAGATGATGCCTCGCCCTTACCGGTTTGGAAGAGATAAGGTGCACCCTATGGTCGCTCCTGCACAAGCAGGAGCTGTAGGCATGCTGCCCGTAATGTCTGCACGAGCAGACAAGGCCAAAGCCCCCCCTGCCTTTGATGGAGTACAGGATGTAACGCTAGACCCAGCCGTAGCCCCCTGGTCAGCGCCCCGTGGTTACGCTACAAGTATCCCTGAAGAAGTAGCAGTATACAAAGCCGGCCTGCCTCCAAAAAAAGCACAAGTACAGCAACCCCCTAAAAGTAAAAAAACAGTACAACTGAAAACGAAGTCCAGCATTAATATCTTCCACAGAGCATGGACTTCTATTCGTAACCACTTTAAGGGCATTGCAGATGATATTCTGCCACGACAAACTACTGCAAACCCTAATGGTGATGTGGAGATGCCAAGATTACTTGCATGTATTTGCTGTCTCCGATGAAAATTTGAAACTTACTTATCAACTTATCCAGAGTCACACCGATTCCAAGAAAGAAATGTCAGAGCCCGACTTCTCAGACCCTTACGCCAACTGGCAGCGTCTCCAAGCCACTTATACTTTCCTCAAATCCGTTGCAGAAGGGAAGGCGAGTGCAGATGTGCATCCAAATTACTACTCAGAACAGATAAGACATATCAAGCAGTACTTGCTTGTCTTATATGGTACTCATGACTGCGACCACTCCGCGATTCCTTACTTTGAGGAGTTGACTGAGCAGTATGCGACCCGTGGTTACTTTGACCTGGCCATCTACCTTATTGCCGTTAGCCGCCTCATCGGCGCCAAAGATGATTATGATTTAATGAAGGACTTTGAGTCTATGCTTAGCTTTGCGTGATTTGCTGCGATGCTTCTTATTTTTAACGGTTCTTCGGCTGCCGCCTCCGTTCTGCAACACTCGGCTGCCGCCTCCGTTCTGCAACACTCGGCTGCCGCCTCCGTTCTGCAACACTCGGC
>JACCDW010841256.1_pt1 | contig 17597 bp, 17 predicted proteins | sample 7449781 | NCBI WGS metagenome assembly JACCDW01 (sample SAMN15323449, study PRJNA562643) | freshwater metagenome | isolation source: river surface water | place: USA:Blue River Watershed | collected 2017-08-18
CGTCCTGCAGGGTGGATTGAGTATCTTGCATGGTCATGCGGAAAGCAAGGCTTTTTTGGTCTTCCGCGAGCCCTTTGCCGCGATATTCATCAAATAAAACAATATGTTGCATGATTCGACATGCCGGATTGGCCTGCGCCTCGGCCTGCAGCGTGTCGATGATGTCCTGCACATGGACGGTGTTCTGCACCAGCAGCGCGAGGTCGCGGGTGACGGCCGGGAATTTCGAAATCTCGCGGTAAGCCGGCACCTGGCGCTGCTGCAGCGCGTCAGCATCGACGTCGAACATCACCGGCGCCAGCGGCAACTCGAGCTGCTGCTGCAGTTTCGGATGCAGTTCGCCGATGATGCCGATGGCCTTGCCATTCAGGATCACGGCCGCCGAACGTCCCGGATGCAGCGACGGATGAGTGGCGGGCTCGAAACGCACGGTTGCCGGTGCGAACAGCGCCTCCAGATCGGCCTTCACGTCGAAGAAATCAACATTCCGTGACGGCTGGCCCCACTGCTCTTCGGCGACGCCGCCATACGCGAGCGCAGCGACGCGCTTGGGTTGCGCATAGCCGGCCACCGACAGCGGGCCATCCTGCACAGCCGCATCCTTGGCGAACACGCCGCCGATCTCGAACACGCGCACACGGCTGGCCTTGCGGTTCAGGTTGTATTTCACGTTGGCGACCAGGCCGCTCAGGAGCTGCGAGCGCATCACGCTCATCTGGCTGGCGATCGGGTTCAGCAGGCGGATCGGATCGGCATTGCCGGCGAAGTCGCGCTCGGCCGCTTCCTCGATGAAGCTGTAGTTCACCACTTCCTGATAGTCGAGGTCGGCCAGCTGGCGGCGCACCGTGAACAGCGAGCGCTGCGCCTCGGGCGCGATGCGGATCTGGTTCGCGGCCACCGGCGGCAGTGCCGGGATGTTCTCGAAACCGTGCACGCGCGCGATCTCTTCGATCAGGTCTTCTTCGATCTCGATGTCGAAGCGGTAGCTCGGCGGCGTCACCGCGAAGCTGTCGCCATCTTGCGTGAACGGCAGCGCGAGGCGCGTGAAGATGTCGGCCACTTGCGCGGCCTGCAGCGGGATGCCGATGATCTTGGCAGCGCGTGCAACGCGCAGCGTGACCGGCGCACGCTTGGGCAGGTTCGTGATCTGGTCATCCACCGGGCCGACCCTGGTCTGGCCGGCGACGCCGCAGATCTCGACGATCAGCGCGGTGATGCGCTCGATGTGCTCGACCGTGGTCGCGAAGTCGACGCCGCGCTCGAAACGATGCGCCGCATCGGTCGAGAAGTTGTAGCGACGCGCCCTGCCCTGGATGGCTTGCGGCCACCAGAACGCGGCTTCCAGATAGATGTTGGTCGTCTCCAGCGACACGGCGGTCGCGTCGCCGCCCATGATGCCGGCCAGACTTTCCACTTCCTTGTCGTCGGCAATCACGCCCACCCAGCTGTCGAGCTCGACGGTATTGCCATTCAGGAGCTTCAGCTGTTCACCCTGCTTGCCCCAGCGGACGTCGAGGCCGCCGTGGATCTTGTCGAGATCGAACACGTGCGTCGGACGGCCGAGCTCGAGCATCACATAGTTGGAGATATCGACCAGTGCCGAGATCGGGCGCTGGCCGCTGCGCTCGAGGCGCTGCTTCATCCATTGCGGCGTCTCAGCCTTCGCATTCAGGCCACGGATCACGCGGCCGGAGAAGCGGCCGCACAGGTCGGGCGCGCTGATTTTTACCGGCAGTTTTTCATCCAGCGTGATCTCGACAGGTTTGGCTTGCGGCGCTTGCAGCGGCGTGCCGGTCAGTGCCGACACTTCACGTGCGACGCCCAGCACCGACAGGCAGTCGGCGCGGTTTGGCGTGAGCTTGATGGTGAACTTCAGGTCGTTCAGCTGATAGTGGTCGCGGAAGTTCTGCCCCACCTGCGCAGTCTCGGCGAGCTCCAGCAGGCCGCCATGATCTTCTGACAGCTTCAGCTCGCGCGCCGAGCACAGCATGCCCTGCGATTCGACGCCGCGCAGCTTGCCGACCTTGATCTCAAACGGCTTTCCGTCTTCGCCCGGTGGCAGCTTCGCGCCGGCCATGGCGCACGGCACCTTCATGCCCACGCGCACATTCGGCGCACCGCAGACGATGTTGAGCAGGGTGCCGGTGCCGGCATCGACCTGGCACACATTCAGGCGGTCGGCATTCGGGTGCTTCTCGACGGCCATCACTTGCGCGACGACGACGTTGTTGAACGGCGGAGCGACCGGCTCGACCTCTTCGACCTCGAGGCCGGCCATGGTCAGCAGGTGCGACAGTTCATCCGAGGTCAGCTTGGGATCGACCAGGGTGCGCAGCCAGTTTTCGGAGAATTGCATGTCGCGTGCTCAGTTGAATTGTTTCAGGAAGCGCAGGTCGCCTTCGTAGAACAGGCGCAGGTCGCTGATGCCATAACGCAGCATGGTCAGGCGCTCGAGGCCGGAGCCGAACGCAAAACCGATGAACTGCTCGGGGTCCAGGCCCATGTTGCGCAAGACCGTCGGGTGCACCTGGCCGGCGCCGGAGACTTCCAGCCAGCGGCCCTTCAGCGGACCGGAGCCAAAGGCGATGTCGATCTCGGCCGACGGCTCGGTGAACGGGAAATAGGACGGACGGAAACGCACCTGCAGGTCGTCGGTCTCGAAGAAGGCTTTGACGAACTCGAGATAGACGCCCTTCAGGTCGGCGAAGCTGATGTCGGTGTCGATCCACAGGCCTTCGACCTGATGGAACATCGGCGAATGGGTCGCATCGCTGTCGACGCGATAGGTGCGGCCCGGTGCGATGACCTTGATCGGCGGCTTGTTCATCTTCGCGTAGCGTACCTGCATGGGGCTGGTGTGCGTGCGCAGCAGCAGCGGCTTGCCGGCGCTATCCTTGCCGTCGATGTAGAAGGTGTCCTGCATCGAGCGCGCCGGATGGTTTTCCGGGCTGTTCAATGCGGAGAAATTGGTCCAGTCGGTCTCGATCTCGGGACCGTCGGCGACATCGAAGCCGATCGAGCCGAAGATGGCTTCGATGCGCTCCCAGCTGCGCATCACCGGATGGATGCCGCCGGTGCCACGGCCACGGCCGGGCAGCGTGACGTCGATGGCTTCGGCATTCAGGCGCGCATTCATCTGCGCGTCGGACAGCGCGTTGCGGCGTGCATTGAGCGCGGCCTCGATCTTTTCCTTGGCGGCGTTGATCACGGCACCCTGCGCGCGGCGCGCGTCGGGATCGAGCTTGCCGAGGCCCTTCATCAGTTCGGTCACCTGGCCGGTCTTGCCCAGGTATTTCGCCTTCGCGTTCTCCAGCGCGGCGGGATCGTCCGCGGCCAGGAAATCGGCCTCGGCGGCGACGACGAGTTGTTCGAGCGAGCTCATGCGTGTCGGTTGCCCAAGTGTGTCTATCTGGTGTGTCGGGTGTCGCGGCGGCGATGGATTCAGCCCTGCGCGCGGCACAAAATAAAACGGGGCACAAGGCTTTCACCTGTGCCCCGCTGAGGACTGCTATGGCGTCACCGTGGCGACGCCGGGGTGTTGCTTGCGTCTCGCGGCTTAAGCAGCGATGGTGGCCTTCACCTGATTGACGATCGCGGCGAATGCCGGCTTGTCCATCACGGCCATGTCAGCCAGCACCTTGCGGTCGAGGCCGATGGCGGCCTTCTTCAGGCCGTTCATGAACACGCTGTAGGTCAGACCATGCTCGCGCGAAGCGGCATTGATACGGGTGATCCACAGGGCGCGGAAGACGCGCTTCTTGTTGCGGCGATCGCGGTAGGCGTACTGGCCGGCACGCATGACGGCTTGTTTGGCAACGCGATAGACGCGGCTGCGGCGACCACGATAGCCTTTGGCGGCGTCGAGGACTTTCTTGTGACGGGCCCGTGCAGTGACCCCACGTTTGACTCTTGGCATTATTGACTCCTGTTGTCGAGAGTGAGGTTAGGCGAAGGGCATCATCGCGCGGATCGAGTCCATGTTCGTGTCATGCACGGTCACGGCTCCACGCAGCTGGCGCTTGTTCTTGGTGGTTTTCTTGGTCAGGATGTGGCGCTTGAAAGCCTGGCCACGCTTGACGGTACCGCCCGGGCGAACGCGAAAACGCTTTTTCGCGCTGCTCTTGGTTTTCATCTTTGGCATGCAAATTCCGTCCTTTTACGGACGGCTCCATGATTTGCGACGCAGGTGGCAGCAACGCTGCTCTTGGATGCCTGAGATCGCTTGTACGTGCATCGAAAGCGAGTCCGATGCCGTTTTTACAACCCTGCCTTTCGGCAGAGCCATAGATTCTAGCAAATTTTGACCGGGCCAGCCAAGCCGGCCCGATCCGGCCTGCCGACCGGCTTACTTCTTCTTTTTCGGCGAGAGCACCATGATCATCTGGCGCCCTTCCATCTTCGGGAACTGCTCGACCTGACCATAGGGCTCGAGGTCAGCCTTCAGACGCTCCAGCATGCGCGCGCCGATTTCCTGGTGGGCCATCTCACGGCCACGGAAACGCAGCGTGATCTTGGTCTTGTCACCCTCGTCGAGGAACTTGATCAGGTTGCGCAGCTTGATGTTGTAGTCGCCGTCATCGGTACCCGGGCGGAACTTGACCTCCTTGACGGAGATCACCTTCTGCTTCAGCTTGGCTTCGTGCGCCCGCTTTTGCTCCTGGTACTTGAACTTGCCGTAGTCCATCAGGCGCGCGACCGGCGGTTGCGCGGTCGGCGCAATCTCGACGAGGTCGACATTCGCCTCTTCGGCGAGACGGAAGGCTTCAGCGAGGCTGACGATGCCCAGCGGCTCGTTTTCCACGCCCGACAGGCGCAGTTGTTGCGCCGTGATTTCACCGTTGATGCGGTGCGACTTGTCCGTAGCTATTGCAGTGTCCTTCAAAAATCCAATGAATATAGCCGTGCTCTAGCAGCGAGCCAGCCTGACGGTAGTCCGTCAGGCCTTGGCGGCGATCTCCTGCTGGAGTCGCTCGACCAGACTGTCGACGGACATGACGCCCAGATCGACATTGCCTCGCGCACGCACGGCCACGGTGTTTGCCTCACGTTCCTTGTCCCCGACAACGATGATGAAGGGAACTTTCTGGACGGAGTGCTCGCGTATTTTATAGGTTATTTTCTCGTTACGCAAATCGGCCTGCACTCTAAACCCTTGTTTTTTCAGGGTTTGCTCAAGTTTCAGTGCATATTCGGCCTGGCTGTCGGTGATGTTCAGAATGGAAACCTGCACCGGCGACAGCCACAGCGGCAGCGCGCCCGCATGGTTTTCGATCAGCATGCCGATGAAGCGTTCGAGCGATCCGAGAATCGCCCGGTGCAGCATGACCGGCACCTTGCGGGTGTTGTCGTCGGCCACATATTCGGCCTCGAGGCGCACCGGCATCGAGAAGTCGACCTGGATGGTGCCGCACTGCCAGGGGCGGCCGATTGCATCCTTCAGCGTGTACTCGATCTTCGGGCCGTAGAACGCGCCCTCGCCCGGCGTGATCTCGTACTCGCAGCCGGAGCGCTTCAGCGACTCGATCAGCGCGTTCTCGGCCTTGTCCCACAGCTCGTCGGAGCCAACGCGCTTTTCCGGACGCGTGGCGACCTTGTAGATCACCTCGTTGAAGCCGAAGTCGCGGTAGACCTTCTGCAGCAGCGCGGTGAAGGCCACGCACTCGTCGAGGATCTGGTCTTCGGTACAGAAGATGTGGCCATCATCCTGCGTGAAGCCACGCACCCGCATCATGCCGTGCAGCGAACCGGACGGCTCGTTGCGGTGGCACTGGCCGAATTCGCCATAGCGCAGCGGCAGTTCGCGATAGGAGTGCATGTTCGAGCGGAAGATCTGTACGTGGCCCGGGCAGTTCATCGGCTTCAGCGCATAGTTGCGGTTCTCCGAATCCGTGGTGAACATGTTGTCCTTGTAGTTGTCCCAGTGGCCGGACTTCTCCCACAGCGAGCGATCGAGGATCTGCGGCGCCTTCACTTCCTGGTAGCCGTTGTCCTGATAGACGCGGCGCATGTACTGCTCGACCTGCTGCCACACGGTCCAGCCCTTCGGATGCCAGAAGATCAGGCCCGGCGCTTCATCCTGAAAGTGGAACAGATCGAGCTGGCGACCCAGCTTGCGGTGGTCGCGCTTCTCGGCCTCTTCCAGCATGTGCAGGTAGGCTTCCTGGTCTTCCTTCTTGGTCCACGCGGTGCCGTAAATCCGCTGCAGCATCTCGTTCTTCGAGTCGCCGCGCCAGTAGGCGCCGGCCACCTTCATCAGCTTGAACACCTTCAGCTTGCCGGTCGACGGCACGTGCGGGCCGCGGCACAGGTCGGTGAACTTGCCTTCGCTGTACAGCGACACGTCCTCGCCGGCCGGAATCGACGCGATGATCTCGGCCTTGTACGCCTCGCCGATCGACTTGAAATAGGCGACGGCTTCGTCGCGCGGCAGCACCTTGCGCTCGACGACCTCATCCTTCTTGGCCAGCTCGGCCATCTTCTTTTCGATGGCTTGCAGGTCTTCCGGCGTGAACGGGCGCTTGTACGAGAAATCGTAGTAGAAGCCGTGCTCGATCACGGGGCCGATGGTGACCTGCGCATCCGGGAACAGCTCCTTCACCGCATAGGCCAGCAGGTGCGCGGTCGAGTGGCGGATGACGTCGAGGCCGTCGGCATCCTTGTCGGTGACGATGGCGAGGTCCGCATCGCGATCAATCAGGTACGAGGTATCGACCAGCTTGCCATCGACCTTGCCGGCCAGCGCGGCCTTGGCGAGGCCGGCGCCAATCGACGCGGCGACTTGCGCGACCGTGACGGGCGACTCGAACTGGCGCTGCGAACCATCGGGAAGTCGGACTGAAACCATGCTCTGCTCCTTGCGGTGAGCCGCTGCAGCGTCATGCTGCGGTCGGCCGGGCTGCTGCTGAAAATTGTTGCGACTGAAAACGACTGAAAACTGCGGACGAAAAAAAAACGCGGACTAGCCGCGTTTTTTCTGGACCTCGCCTGTGGCGTGCCCGGTACTGCAGGAATGAAAAGACGGACTAGCGTATGGATTCCGAAACCGGCTGGCTAGTTCGCGGTGTCATAACCGTATCGCCTTTCTCGCTCTTACTCAATGTCCTGCAGTTTGGTGTTGGTAGGCACGATTGGACTCGAACCAACGACCCCTACCATGTCAAGGTAGTGCTCTAACCAGCTGAGCTACGCGCCTAAAGAAGCGAGATTATAGCCAGATTTGTATGGACTCGCCAAGTGCCGCAATGAAATTATTTTCCGGGCTCGCGCAGGATTGGTTTTCTGGCATCGCAGCCACGACTGCCCGCGCCGTCGGCGACGGGATGTCAGCCCCACATCACTGGCGCAGGGACCGGAACAAGGCGATGGCATCGAACGCAACCGAGCTCGGGCACCTCAGGCACGCTTCACTTCCAGCACGCCCTTCACCTCGCGGATCACGTTCATCGCCTTGTTCAGCTGCTCGGTCGACGAAATCTCGCCGGTGAAGGACATGATGGCCTGCCCTTTCACGCTGCGGGTCGACACGCCGATCACGTTGATCTTCTCGCGCAGGAAAATATCCGAGATATCGCGCAACAGGCCCTGCCGGTCTTGCGCCAGCACGAACACATCCACCGGGTACACGGTATCGGCCCCGAGGTCGCCCCAGGTGGTCTGCACCATGCGCTCCGGCGCGCGCGACACGATCTGCGACAGGTTCTTGCAGCTGGAGCGATGAATCGAGATGCCCTTGCCGCGCGTGATGAAGCCGACGATGGGATCCGGCGGCGCCGGCTTGCAGCAGCTGGCCATTTGCGTGAGCAGCCCTTCGGTGCCCAGCACGAGCACGCCTGCCTTGCCGCCCTGCGTGACGCTGGAGGCCTTGCTCTTGCGCGGCACCACGGCCTCGTCGACCGATGGCGCATGCGCGCGCGCCGGGTCGTCGGCATGCAATTCCTGCTCGACCAGCCGCAGGCTGAAGCGGTCATTGCCAACGGCGAGCAACAGGTCGTCGAGCTTTTCAAAACCGAGCTTGTGCGCGAGGTCTTCGAGGTTGACCGCGGTGCGCCCTTCGCGCTGCAGCGTCTTTTCCAGCTGTACGCGGCCGCGCGCCAGTGTCTCGGCCTGCTCGATGGCGTTGAACCATGCGCGTATCTTGGAGCGCGTGCGCGGGCTGGCCGTGTAGCCATCCGACAGCCAGTCGCGTGAGGGGCCAGCCGTGCCGGCTGCCGCTGCTTCACCTTTGGCCGTAATGATCTCGACCGTCTGTCCGTTCTTCAGCTTGGTATTCAAGGGCACCATCGCGCCGTTGACCTTCGCACCGCGGCAGCGGTGGCCGATATCGCTGTGCAGCTGGTACGCGAAGTCGATCGGTGTGGCGCCCGTGGGAAGCTCGAGCAGTCGCCCTTGCGGCGTCATCACGTAGATGCGGTCATTGATCGCGGCGGCCTTGAGCTGCTGCACCCACTGGCGGTCGCTCTCTTCCTCGCCGACCACCACATCGGCCACTTCGCTCTTCCAGGCCAGCAGCTGGCGCAGCCAGGCGATCTTCTGGTCATAGGAATCATCGAGTGCCGACGTACTGCCTTCCTTGTAGCGCCAGTGTGCGGCGACACCGTATTCGGCGAACTGGTGCATCTCGCGCGTGCGGATCTGCACTTCCAGCGTGCGGCCGTCATCGGCCTCGACGACCGTGTGCAGCGACTGGTAGCCGTTGGCTTTGGGACGTGCGATGTAGTCGTCGAACTCTTCGGGGATCGGCGTCCAGATGTTATGCACCAGCGACAGCACCGCATAGCAGGTCTTCACGTCGTCGACGATCACGCGGAAGGCGCGCACATCATGCAGGCGCTTGAAGTCGATCTCCTTGCCGCGCATCTTGTTCCAGATGCTGTAGATGTGCTTCGGGCGGCCATAGACCTCGGCCTTCACGCCGGCTGCGGCCAGCTCGCCCTTGAGCCTTGCAATCGCGCCCTCGACGAAGCTCTCGCGCTCAAGCCGCTTCTCTTCCAGCATCTTGGCAATGCGCTTGTAGTTGGCCGGCTCCGAGAAACGGAAGGACAGGTCTTCCAGTTCCCACTTCAGCTGCCAGATGCCGAGCCGGTTCGCCAGTGGCGCATACAAATCGAAGGTCTCGCGCGCATAGCGCAGCGTCATGTCGTTTTCGAGCTTCTTGTCGGCGAAGAAGCGCAATGTGGTCAGGCGCGAAGTCAGGCGCACCAGCACCGCGCGCATGTCGGTGGCCATGGCCAGCGTCATCTTGCGCAAGGTCTCGAGCTGACCGGCGGCCTGCGTCTTGCCTCTGTCCTTGCTCTTTTCCTGCTCGGGCTGCACGAAATTGCCTTCATGCAGACGCATCAACTGCCGGATGCCGGTGATCAGGTCGGCAATCTCCTTGCCGAAGCGCACCTCAACCTGTTCGGCAGCCTTCGCATCCAGCGCAGCCATCTCGAACAGCATGCCGGCGATGCGCGTATCGATATCGGTCTTCAGCGCCGCGAGCGCCGACACCACGCCGCGCGAAAAAGCCATCGCTTCCTGCCCGGTGGGCACGGTCTTGCCTTCGTAGGCGGGACGCGCGAACTCGACGGCGGCCAGTAGGCGCGCACTGTCGGTGGCATTCAGCCCCAGGGTCAGTTGCTCATCGCTGTCGCCGACAGCGCTTACGGATACCATTGATCGATCCTGCTCTGCTCATGTGCCAACGCGGGTTTCCGTTCGGTTGTCCGCGCTGGTTTAGCGCTAGTTTCAGCGCTCGTTTCAACACTCATTCCAGAAAAAATTCCTTTGCCAGTGCAATCTGGTCTGCATGCATGAAGGTCGGCGCATGCCCGATGCCGGGCAGCTCGACCAGCTTTGCCTTCGGGCCACGCTGCGTCATCTCCGTTGCCGATTCCGCAGTCAGCAGATCCGACTCGCTGCCGCGCACCAGCAGCACCGGGCAGCGGATCGCATCATAGGCGGCCCACATCGCCGCCTCGCCCTGCTTGGCACTCGCTTCGGTCAGGGACTTGAAAGGCGTGGCCAGCGCGAGGTCGTAATGGCGACGCCAGCGGCCGTCGGCATCCTGTCTCAGCACATCGCGTGCCAGCTTGTCCCACTCACCATCGCTGTGCGGGCCGAACGGTGCGGAGATGGTGCGGATGTAGTCGCGCCCTTCCTCGTAAGTCGCGAAGCGCACGTCGGTGCCGATGTACTCACCAATGCGCTGCAGCGCCGGAAAGTTCAACGCCGGGCCAACGTCGTTCATCACCATCTTGCGCACCGGCGACTCCGGCAAGGAAGCGAGCCCCATGCCGATCAACGCGCCCATCGAGGTGCCGAACCAGTCGACCTGCGGCACATCCAGCCGCGCGACCAGCGTCACCATGTCGCTCACGTATTGCGGCACCACATAGTAGGCCGGGTTCTTCAACCAGCCCGAGCGGCCGCGGCCGACCACGTCGGGGCAGATGACGCGGTAATGGTCGCTCAGCGCTGCTGCGAGCGCATCGAAATCATCCGACACGCGGGTCACGCCGTGCACGCAGACCAGGACTCGCTGATTCTTCGGGTCGCCCCATTCCTTGTAGGCCATCGTGTGCAGGCCGGCCGGCGACAGGCATTGCACCATCTTGATCTGCGGCTGCGTCATTCGGGGGCATCCTCAAGCGAGCATTGAAATTATGATCATTCTACCGGGTCTGCCCTTAGAATCTCGGTTCGATACCCACCGTATCACGCCGTCATTTCACTATCAAAGAGGAAAGTCATGCAGAACCGTCAGCTGTCGGGCAAGACCGCACTGGTCACCGGCTCCACTTCCGGCATCGGCCTGGGCATTGCGCATGCGCTGGCTGCGCAGGGCGCCAATATCGTGTTCAACGGCTTTGGCGAGGCGACAGCGATTGCGGAGCTTCAACAGCAGACAGCCAGCCAGTTCGGCGTGAAGACCGCCTACAGCGGCGCCGACATGACCAAGCCGGCAGAGATCGAGAAGATGATCAAGGACGCGATCGCTCAGTTCGGCAGCATCGACATCCTGGTCAACAATGCCGGCATCCAGCATGTGGCGAACGTGGAAGATTTTCCGGCTGATCGCTGGGACGCGATCATCGCCATCAACCTCAGCTCGGCCTTCCACACCGCGCACCATGCGCTGCCCGGGATGAAGGAAAGGAACTGGGGCCGCATCATCAACATCGCGTCGGCGCACGGCCTGGTGGCCTCGGCCGGCAAGTCGGCCTATGTCGCGTCCAAGCACGGCATCGTCGGCCTGACCAAGGTGATCGCGCTGGAAAATGCGCATACCGGCATTACCGCCAACGCGATCTGCCCGGGCTGGGTGCTGACCCCGCTGGTGCAGAAGCAGGTCGATGCGCGTGCCGCGGCCAACAACATCCCGGTCGAGCAGGCCAAGCGTGAACTGCTGCTGGAGAAGCAGCCGTCGGGCGAATTCGTCACGCCCGAGCAGCTGGGCGCGCTGGCGGTCTTCCTGTGCAGCGACGCGGCTTCGCAAGTGCGCGGCGCCGCATGGAACATGGATGGCGGCTGGGTAGCGCAGTAACAGTACAGCAAAAGTGCAGCATCACGACCACAGGGTGCGTTTCAGCACCCTGTAGCGATGAAACAATGGGTGCCTCGACACGGAGGTTACCCATGCAGTTCAAATTCCTGCTTGCCGCCACGCTGGCATGTCCCGGCCTGGCGCATGCCGCCGGTGCGGAAGCGTGGCCGCGCGTCGCACCGATCATCAAGGATGGACGGCCCGTCCCCCCGGCGGTGGATTGCTGGGATGCGCAGATGCTGGGGCGCATCGCTTACTTCGGCACCAGCTTCGTACCCGATATCCCGGCCGGCAAGCCGCTCGGCATTGGAAGCGACTTGCTGCTGATGCCCGAGCCGGCCGGTGAGGCTGCTGCAGAGCCGTCCGGCGACAACGATGTCGCTGCTGCGCAGCCCATGTTCTCCTCGCCCGGCGCCCGGTACATCATTGCCGATCGCTTCGAGCAGGCCATCGTTGATGAATACCGGGCTGCCTATGTCTACAAGCCGCTGGTCGCCGGCAAACGGCTGACCATCGGGCTGGTCTGGTTCGGCGACGCTCCGCACTACGTGAGCTACCTGCGCCCGCCGGCATCGACTGCCGAGGAAGTGCTGAAGCTGCTGGAGACCGTCATCAGCGATACGCCGAATGCACCGGTACCCGCGACCCACAGCATTTTCCCGCCGAGGCTGTACCGTGACCCCGTGAGCAAACAGCCGTGGCTACTGCAACGTGAAGACGGCACCACAGCGAACGATCGATTTCTGGCGCCCTGGCAGGTGCTGACGGTAGGCGACGACGGGCTGAAGGCGCGTTGCAGGATCGAATTCCATGCGCCGGGAAAGCCTCTGCTGGATGCGCTGCCCGCTCCGGTGCGTCAGCTGGTACGGCAACTGGAAGCGACGATGGGGAGCGGCAAGAACGAGGGCACGTTTCAGCAAACTGCGCGCTTGCGCAACGACGCCAGATACGCATGGATCAACATTGCGCTGCGGCCGTGGGTCAGCGCCAGTCCGTACAACAGTCGGAGCACCGTGGATCGTGAGCTCGCGATCTGGGGCAAGCGCGCGCCAGCCAACCAGCGCGCAGAGGCGCAGATCCGAAAACAACTGGTCGTGGCCGAGACAGCGCTGGCGGATTACTACCGACGCAAATTCGACTTGCCAGCTGCTCTGGCAAGGCGGCTGGCGGCCTATCAGCTGGACCTGGGATTCCGCTCGCATTTCGTCTTCAGCGAGACCGCCGGCCTGGCCGAGGTCAGGCCGGCCGCCAATCCCTGGCCGGCGGGGAAGAACGAGCGGCTGATCTATCCCCCCGATCAATCGGCGGATTGAGGCCGATAACGGCGGACTGAGGCGGATTGGCTGTTGGAGGTTGACGGGACTGCTTGAGGCGGATCGTGGTCAATAGCAGTCAATGAAGCAGGACTGAGACGAGGTAGCCGCAGCGATCCCGCAGACGGCTATGCCCCGTCCGAGCCGCCTGACTCGCTGCCCATGCGTCGCACCGCAGGTTCGGTGAAATCGAACGCATGGAATTCATCGCGGCGCCACGGGCGTCGCTTGTGATGCCAGCGCGTCCTGCGCCTGACGGCACGCAGCTCCTGACAGATCGCGGCGCCAGTCTCCACGTTCGTAATGCGCGTCGTGTAGCGGAACACCGAATTGCCGTACGCGTCTTTCCAGCCAAGGAAAGGCGAATCGAGGCAGCCGCACAGGAAGCGCACCGCGTCGAGGTCCGCATTCATCACCGCATGGAAGATCAGCGTCCTGCCATTTGCATCACGCAGGTTCATGAAATGTTCTTGCGAAAGGATGGACGCGAGGGGTTGCCAGTCTTGTGTCCGGCTTGCGGTCACCAGGTCGCCACGGTTCTGCAGGTACCACTGCAAGGCCGGATTCTCCGGTTGCAGTTCGACCCCGGCTTGCTGCAGCAGCGCGAGCAAGTCCGGATGCCCGCTGTCGCGCGCGATCATGGCGGCATTGCGGCCGAACATATCCAGGGCCTGCGCATACGCGAGCGGACAGGATTCGAGCAGGAAGGCCACCAGTTCGGCATGGCCTTCGCGGCAGGCCAGCATCAGCAAGGTACTGCCCATCGCATCACGCAACGAGGGATAGTAATCGGCGGCCGTCGGTGGCAAGCCGGCGCCTTGCATCGACGGTGGCAAGGACAAGGGCAGCGGCAGGATCCACGGCCCGGGCATGCCGTCTTCACCCGGGAGCGGCTCAGGCACGGGCAGCGCAGGATGCTGTAGCTGGATAGGGCCGGATCGTATCGGCCAGTTCGGCTGCGGCATCGGTGCGGGCTCCGGATTCGGGTGCGTCTCCGGCGGCTTGCCTGCCATGCGTTGCTGTTGAATCGTCGGACGCGCCTGGCGATAGGGTTCGGGTTGGCCTGCCACTTGGGGCAGTTCGCTTTCCTCCAGCCGCCGGCCGGAATCAGCGGGTGGCTCGCCGCGCGCATTGGCGGGCAACTCCTTCGTCTGCTTCGGCGACGGCTCCAATTGCTGCCGCTGTTCCTGCCGCTGTTCCTGACGCTGTTCCTGACGCTGTTCCTGACGCTGTTCCTTTGGCTGTTCCAGGCGCTGTTCCTGCCGTGGCTCTGCACGCGTTGGCAGTCGCTGATCTGTTCGCCGATCTTGTCGCTGTTCGAACAGCTGTTGCCGCCTTGCCTGTGGCTCGCATTCGCGTTCACGACCGATTTCCCGTTTGAGCGCCCGCGCAGGGTTCAGTGCTGGTGCCGTGTTCAGCGTCTTTGCTTGGCCACGATCCGCATCCGGCCGGACTTCAGTCCGCGGTTCGGTTCTGGGTTCGGCAACCAGCAAAATGGCGGAGTCGGGCCGCATGTCGGATGAGAGCGGTGGCAGCCGGGGCTCGATCCGCGGCTCGGCTCTGCTGGCCGCATTCTGCCGGGATGATGCCTCGGGATACAGGGATGGCGATGCAGACGACGCGGACCTGGATGCGGTCGAAGCTGTACTTGCGCTGCTCTCAAGCGGGACGGACCGCGCTTCCGTATGGGGAGCGGGATGGGTATGCCTTGCTGCAGGTCCGTTCAGCGGTTTCACCGCAATTCTCCTTCATTCGCGTTCGGCAAGCGCTTTGTGTTGATGGCCAGTGATCAGGCCACTCTGCGAGCCCGGCACACAGGACCGCGCGAATTCGGGAACGAAAGGTGGCAGGTGGTTCGCGCCTAATGCCCTTGCCGGCGGTATTCACGTATCGGACTCATCTCCGAACGCTGGGCCTTCAACGCCGCCATGATCTCCTTGCGCTTTTGCTCGTCTCCGATCTGCGCGGCATAATCGAACACGGATTTCTGGTCATGGTCACGCAGGCGCAGGTCCGGGTAATCGCTGCGGCGGCACAGGAAGCGCACCATGTCCACATCCTCGTTCAGCACCGCGTGGAAGATCAGGGTCTTGCCGGTCGCATCTGCCAGATTCATGTAGTGCGTGTTCTGCAGCAGTCGCCACAACTGATCGTAGGCCTCTTGCGCATTCACGCCAGTGAAGCGCTCGCGGCTGGACTGGTAGAAGATGATCGCGGCATTCGGCGGATTGAGCATCACGCCGGCGGACTCCAGCATCGCCAGCGAAGACAGGTTGCCATTCGAATGCGCGATCATCGCAGCATTGCAGCCATAGAAATTCAATCGATGCAAAGCCAGTTCCGGGCAATCCGCCAGCAGGCATTCGATCAGCTCGTTCATCCCGAACTTGGCTGCATACATCAGCACGGTGCAGTCCATATCATCGCAGGCATTCGGGTCACAGCCGAGTTCGATCAGGCGTACCGCGAGATGCTCCCGTACTTCGCTCCGGCCACGCACCTGCAGCACGCGCAGCGTCGCCAGCTCGCGGAAGTCGGCCGCAGCCGGATGGTCGGCCAGCGGTCCGCTATCAAAGCGCAACCCGGCTTCGCCAAGGTCGTGCACGGCTGCCCCAACCTGATCCAGGCTGCCGGCAGCCAGACCTGAGCGCAGTTTCAATACCTGCGCGGTCAGCCATCCCTGATCGATGTCGTCTGCGTCGCGCCCGGACACCGTGGGTGCGGTATGCGGCAAGGTACCGGTCCAGGCTTCCGGGAGGGGCTGGCCGCGCGCCAGATTGGCTTCATGCTCTAGTTGCTCCCTGACGCGTACGGAGGCGGGCGGCCGGGTTCTTCGAGGCTGTGGATCGTCGGGCGCCGGCTTGGCGGCCGACATATCAACGGGCGCGCCGCCCCTGTCTTTTCCCTGTGTCGGCTTCATCGCCTGTCTCCTCGTGCAGCAGGCGTGCCGCGGAATGGGCGCGCCGCTGCAAACCAGTATGACGGTGTATGACCGCAAGCAATGTCGACTAGTACATCCCGGATACAGCACCCATGAAAAAAGCCAGCCGATGCTGCCGGCTGGCTTCAGGGCGTAGGCCCACGAACTTAGAACTTGTTGCGGTAAATCTCGGCGAGATTCGTATCGGGATACGCCTCGTGCAAGCGGGTCAGGAATGCGGCATTCCGCTTCTCGATAGCATCATTCACGATCATGGACGGCAGGTCGATGCCTTTGTCACGGAACCCGAGGGCCAGGCCGAAGAACTGCTTCAGCTTATCTCCGTCGCAGGCCAGCGTAGCGCTGACTATCCAGAGGCAGGACGCCACCGTGGAGGGGGACGGCTCACCCTCGATCGGCTTCAGATTTGCCAGAATCTCTTTACCGATCGTTACGTGAGGGCTTTCTCCGGCCCGGAGTTTCGCCGGATCTTCCTTGCGAATACGCTGCAATTCGACCAGTTCGCCCGCTTGCTTATTCACGAACACGGCATTCAGCCTCGCCGTCATGCTAATCATGACGTCGTCACCTGTCACGTACTTGCTGACCTTCTCATCCCGTTTGAATACGATCGGTTTGCTGGCTGCACAGGCGTTGGCCTCGCTCGCGGGTGCGACCGCTTTTGCGGCACTTGTGCTGGAAGTACTGGAACTGCTGGAGCTGGCGTTACTGGTGCTGCTGGTGCTGCTGGAAGCGCTGCTGGTCACCTGCCTTGGCTCTGTGCTGGCAAAGGTGCTGACCGCGCCTTCGGACGGGTTCTTCTTGCGGGGATTCGGAGGCACACGGGTGGACGTTCGGCGCGAACCCATACGCGGCGCGGAGGTCGATGCGCCATCGTCGTGGGTTGGGGATGGAGGTCCGGAGCGGCCTTTGGCTTTCTTCTCCGGTTCAAGGGTACTGGCCGGATAAACCGTCTGAAATCGTGATATTTCGCGAGCGCTCAAGGCATCCTCCGTCGATCAAGCATTAAGAAACTTGATGGCAGCCGCCCCGAAACCGTGGCGTTTGCCTTCAAGAACCGACGCGTGGGTAACTGACCTTTCCTGCCCGTTCCTGTGACCGTGATAAAAAAAAGCCCGCCGGCAGGCCGGCGGGCTTCGATGCGATGCAGCGAGCGCTGCGATGAATCAGGTCTGGATCGCGCAGCCCGTTGCAGCGCGAAGTTCTTCTTCGCTCACGCCCGGCGCCAGCTCGATCAGTTTCAGGCCATGCTCGGTCACATCCAGCACCGCGAGGTCGGTGATGATGCGGTCGACCACGCCGACACCGGTCAGCGGCAGGTTGCAATGCTCGAGCAACTTGTGCGAAGTCGAGCCATCTTTCGCCTTGGCGACATGCTCCATCAGCACCACCACGCGTTTGACGCCGGCCACGAGGTCCATCGCACCGCCCATGCCCTTGACCATCTTGCCGGGGATCATCCAGTTCGCGAGGTCGCCACGCTCGGAAACCTGCATCGCGCCAAGGATGGCGATGTTGATCTTGCCGCCGCGGATCATCGCAAACGAATCGGCCGAGCTGAAGAAGGACGCACCCGGCAGCGCGGTCACGGTCTGCTTGCCGGCGTTGATCAGGTCGGGGTCGACTTCTTCTTCGGTCGGGAACGGGCCGATGCCCAGCAGGCCGTTTTCGGACTGCAGCCACACGGTGATGTCCTTGGGGACGTAGTTGGCCACCAGCGTCGGCAAGCCGATGCCGAGGTTCACATAGAAGCCGTCTTCCAGCTCTCGGGCGGCGCGTGCCGCCATCTCTTCACGAGTCCATGCCATCTGTCGCTCCC
>JACCDW010170805.1_pt1 | contig 17587 bp, 9 predicted proteins | sample 7449781 | NCBI WGS metagenome assembly JACCDW01 (sample SAMN15323449, study PRJNA562643) | freshwater metagenome | isolation source: river surface water | place: USA:Blue River Watershed | collected 2017-08-18
ACTTCCATGATAGATGTTGTCATACCTTGGCACTTATGAATGGTAAGCGCCCATCCTAGTCTCACTGGAAGATACTCGAGCACATACTCAGGGTTATCATCTTCATCGATGCAATCAGGATCAATAAGTTTCTGATAAGGAACCTTGACTATCTTATTCGAGCCTACCTCCATCATATCAATAGACTTCTCATTCATGGCAACGACTAAACCTTGCGACCCATTGGCAATTGATTGTTTCCCATTCATACTCACATTGAATGTAACAACTATTTGAGCCCCAACCTTCAAGACAACTTCTGAAGGAATAGACTCAGCCTTAGCTGATAGCTCTACTTTTTTTTCGTCAAGAGAGATAGGTATGATTGGGTATACTTTGATATCACCTTCAATCTTGTTAAGTTCCTTTTGGTTGATAGCATCGACCTCTCTATTAGTTGAACACACTTTCATTGGCTTCACATCATCGCCAAATAAGTTTCTATCAATATCATTACATAACTTGAGACGGTCATACGATTCTCTTGATAACTTACCTACTCTAGCTTCTGAGAGTATTTGTTGGAACTCAATGTTGTCTTGTCTAAAGCACTTGGTGAATTGAATAACAGCTGGGTTCAATGCCTTGTAGCTAGAAGAGTCAATGAAGAAGCGACCTTGTACTGGTGGTAACTGATGAAGGTCTCCAACAAAGATCATTTGAATTCCTCCGAATGGCTCAGTGTTTTGTTTGATGAGTGATAGGTACTTTGAAATTTTAGTAAGTAACTCATCATTAATCATTGATACTTCATCGATAATAATCGTAGCTACGTTCTTCAATTCTTTATACTTGGGTCTCAATCGAAACACTGTCTTGACTTTTTCATAGAGCTTCTCTACTGGTAAGCGGGCAAGACCAATTCCCAAATATGAATGAAGCGTTCGTCCATTAATAATCTCAGCGGCTTTACCTGTAGATGCAGTAATAGCAACACGCGATGGCTCATCTGGACTATCATGTAGCAAACGTAATTCCTTGATAACGTGATCAATAGCAAAAGATTTCCCATACCCAGCGGGCGCTGTTAGGAAAAGACTATTCCCTTTCATAGCCAATGATATGAAGTTCTTTTGTTCTTCACTCAAACTGGACATGTTAGGGTCGATACTATCCAGTTCCGTATAAGATCGCACTGTAGAACACCCATCTGAGTCGTCACTACTATCTTCCAATGATAGTATGCTAGAGAGAGAGGGTTCTTGGTAATCGATTTCAATAGCACCATTATTGTCGGTAATTAATTTGCGGATGATAGTTATCATTTCATGCTCTAATTGTTTCATGGATAAGTTAGTCTCATGCATGATTTGGATGAATGAATCATGTTGCATACACGCATTAATCAGAGCTGAGTTCATAGAGACTTTTTAGTTAGGGAACCATCAATTTTTTACAAAAAAAAACAAGCTGGAAGCTTACTATAAGAGGTGGTCAGACTCATACAGCTGCAACCATGATTATATCACATGTTGAGATCGGGATACTCAGCATGAAATACAACCATTTCTTGTTATGATTTAGGCTTTGCTCTTGCCCTTGCCCTTGCTAGTACTCTTACTCTTACCCTTACTAGTAGTCTTAGTCTTTGGCTTCTCCTCTAACTCAGACTCAGGTTCATCCTCCTTACCATCGCTGTCATTATCATCCTCATTGTCATCACCGTCTTCATCCTCATTGTCGTCGTCATCATCATCGTCATCATTGTCAGATTCACTCTTCATAGTCAATGCATGATCATCTGGATTCTTAATAACGCGGCGTTTCTCTTCTGACACTTTCTTGGTAGCTTTAGCAGCTTTGGCAACCTTGACAGCACTTGGTTTAGAACCACCTTCGCCATCGGTTGTTTCACAATCGTTCTTAGGCATTTCTGTCTTAGCTACCTTTGGAGAGGCACTTTGAACAGTCTTTCCCGCAACTTTCTTCTTAGGATCTTCTATGATAAATGTTTCAAGATACTTGATCTTGTCACGCTTAGAAGCTTTCTCTAGAAGTTTTGTGAATACAAATCCCTTCTCGGCACTATTATATTCTTCTTTCTCATCCAATTCTTGCACCAATTGTTCTACTAAATCCAAATATTTCTGACTAGTTAACTTGTTCATAGAAACATGTTTGCCAGCTAAAGTATTCAGGTAGTTTTGTTTGATGCACTTGGCGATATCGTCAATGTCAAATGACAATGTTTCAATCTTTGGATTAAGAGCAATCATCGACTTGTTGATAGTGTATCCCCAAGTAAGATCTGATTTCGGAATTTCTTGTCGAGGCGTTTTCAGTCTTGCAGTCTTATTCTTCTCATTGATATCCTTATTGAAAGATGCGATATCAGCCTTGACTGAAGTTCGGTAAGGTGTAGTCAAATCCTTTTTCACATATCCAAGTATGCGTTCAATATCTGCATTCGCGTCAAGCAACTGAGCTTTGGCTAATGGGATAATGATATCATCATCATTGACTGATTTGAGAACTGATTTGACATGTGCCTTTGATCCTTTGATAATTTGAACAAATGATTTGGGTTTGAAAGTTTCAAGCATCTTACTGATTAGCGCAGATGGTTTCATCTTATCAGCCAAGTTGAGTACAATTTCTTTCTTCTCACTGCGAATCTTTGCAAGTTGCGTAGGAGCATTCTTATCAAAGTCAGTATCATATGCGATGATAATAGCAAAGTGTGTCATCTTAGAAGAAACCATCCTGTTCAAGATAGTTTTAGAAATCTTACTCATGAAGATGCTGAACAAGGTTTCACCCATGATCAACACATTGCGTCTCTCAGCATTATCGCCATTCATGATGAAGGCTTTGAAGGAAGCATATGTGATGAAATAATTCTCAACCTCAGTTTCATTCTCAGTTGAAGTAACTGATATGATATCTCTATCCATTTCAAATCCTGCACTGGTTAAGACAGCTATCATTTTAGATTCGGATGATGTAAAATCCATGTAGAAATATTTCAAGTTAATGAAAAACTCCAAAGGATATTGTCCGAAAATGATTAGTTTCAACAAGGATAAGAATGAGTGGATTAAGTCAAATTGCTTAGAAAGAGATTCCATTGCAAAGGCCCAAGCTAGATTCTTTTTCTCATCTTGCTCAAGGTGAGCATTACAGAGAGCAGTAATAGCTTGGATGCTTTGTTTTTGGGTTTCCATCATTGATGACATTGTTCGTAGGCAATTGGTCGGATCTGAGATCTACGTTGGTGTATATTTATGGGGAGAATATCAATTTTAAGCCCACTAGAAACGCTCTTGAAACGGGCAAAAATAGGTCAAAAAAACAGACTTTTGGAAATGCAAATATGCATCTTTTTAAGAGCAATATCTATTGCGAACCTTTAGGTTTCCGTTGCCTTAGGCCATCCCATATGGCATCTATCTCTTCAAAACTCTTTTCAACAAGAGAAACATTAGTAGATTCAAAACTGTCTTTAATAGGAACAACGTGTAGAGTATTAGTCTTATCTTGTGCAATATTAGTATGAGCTTGAGAATTATTAGTTAAGGACTCAAGTAAAGCTCCATGCTTCTCTAAAATATTCAATATTTGTTCTAATTTATGATTCATATCTTTCCGTTCCTTTTTCGCTTGTTCTCGTTCTAGTTTCGCTTGTTCTCGTTCCTTTTTCGCTTGTTTTCGTTCCTTTTTCGCTTGTTCTAGTTCATATCTCATAGCCCCTCTTTCTTGTCTTGCAATACTAAATTCATCGTTCATTTCCCGACGTATGTCATCAAGTTTCTTATTAAGACTTGTATCAAATAAGAACTCGAGTACCATCCCACAGATATCTGAAATAAATTGAGAAACGATTAATAATGCTCTATATTCGTTTGGAGTTAATATCCAAATCCATATATATTTGCATAGTAATATTATTACTAGTAGAGAATATGCCAAACTCTTTCCATTATCCATATCCTTTAATCCAATGAATGAGAATAGATTTGTATAAGAGAAATACTGCCGCCACGTTTCATTTGGATAACCAAGTAGAACCATGATAAAACTAAATAGAGAACCATTTCTATATCCATTTGGTGCAAGTTGGACATTTGGATTAGAAGCACTAGATGTATTTAATTGATAAGAATTGGTAGGTGTATTTGGCGAACTTGTATGCTGCATTGTTTGAACAATCTCTTTCAGGTATAATAACAAAAAAAAATCAATTTTTTTGATACTGCATATTGCAGCACTATTTGGCATCAATATGGTTATCGATATATTCAATGATATCTGTATCTACAATAAGGCTATATTTATCCCCGCTCTTGGTGTAGTATCTATTTTTGTCATCCGTATAGTAGATCTTTCCTCTGAGGACAAACTCTTTTAACTTAAGCATATCGTCGGCACATGGACTCTCATATTGCATGTCCTTATCCAAGTCTGGTAAATAGACAGGGCTCCCATCAGTAGGCGCGCATGAGTAGCAATCAAAGTTGAGTTTCTTATTGAAAGCTTTACAGTCGATAGCTGTGGACGCCATGAGCTTAGTCATCTGAGAATTGATTTCATACTTCTTAACCGATTCTGTAAACAAGTACACGTCAGTTGGATATTCTGGCTGCTTTTGACCTTCTGGATAATCTGCCAAATAAAGATACACTTGAACGTTTCTTTCATTCTCTGGCAAATGATTATGAGACATATAACGAATACCTCTGGCCATAACTTGAAGACAACGTTCCCAGTTCCAATAAGGTTCAATGATATGAACATCTCTTGTACCCTTGGCGGAAAGACCTTCAGCACCCGAAGAACTAATCAGCAATACTGTTAGTTTGGTATCTTTTTTGTTGTATTCGGCTAATGTCGCAGTTCTATCTTCAGGTGAGACATCACCAGTATAGATGCCATAGTAACCATTCTTAGATTCTTCTGAAGAACTACTTGGAGTAAATCTTTTGTATCCCAATTGTTCCAAGTACTCACCCATAGGTTCGATACCTGCCTTTACAAAGTTAGAGTAAATGATAGCTTTACGCCCAGGTTTGATTCTTGTCCCAATGAGATACATCTTGGGTGAGCATACTTTCATATCAGCACAGTCTTCTCCTTCTGGGATATAAATGTTACTTAACTGTCGAGACTTAATGCGATATGATGTGCTTCTACTGAATGTGCTACTCTTAGTGAGAGCACCCCCAAGGATATGCTTGAGCGGTTGCATTTTTTTCTCAAAGGAACCTTTGCCCCTGATAGCTTGTTTGACTTCCATACGTTCCTTCTCTCTGGCACCTAGATAAGCGCCAAATTGTTGCGGAGACATTTTCACAAGATCAACCTTGATTGGTAATCTATCAGGGTAGTTCTCTTTCTTGATAGTTTGTTTAAGCATTGGATAGAATCCTTCGACTTTATGCTCAAATAGCTCACCCTTGTACGAGACTAATCCTTGTATTCGATTGCGTAGCTTATTAGTATTCTTAAGCGTGATTGATTTCTCATCAATGAAGTACTTGATAAAGGTTTCGTTATCTTCTGGGAGCAATGTTCCATAATGACCATCTGACATTCTGATTGGACCCTTTACAATGTTGAGCGCGATGATTGCTTCAAATATGTTATTGATGATACCCGATGCCGTTAAGAGAAGAATCTTCACATTCTTTGCCTTCATTAATAAATCATATAAGCCAGTAGCATTCTTAGATCCATTGGACATACCGGTGAGCATATTGTGTGCTTCATCGATGATGATGAATGAGTTATCCAATGAGCCAAGAGTCTTAATATCTAATCCAGTCAACTCATCTACTTGTGTTTCTAATTTGGTAATTAAGTTAGATGCATTTGTGGATATATACTCATACCGTTCTATAGACTTTTGAGGAGCCATCTTTTTTAGTTCCGATCTGAAGTTATCATGCAAAGACTTTGGCGCCATTACTAATACTCTATTGAATCCTCTCATTGATTCCGCTATTGCAATCGCAGTGATAGTCTTACCCGATCCTGTTCCATGGAATAAGAGTAGCCCTCTTGCTGTATTATTATTGTTGAAATAATCAACGACTTCTTGCTGATGAGGCTGAAGAGTAATGTTCCTGCTCATGGTTAACGTATATATTGGTAGCTTTATTATATGACAAAAAAAGAAACAAGACTCTATTAGAGTTAGTTGGTTAGATTGATACCCTCCTGGATAATAGCAAATGGGTCTTTTAATGAGCAACCAGAAGCGTATATTTTTCTAATTGATGGTAGCAGATCCAAATCAAATTCAGTAACTGCGGTGTTAGATACATCTACATACTCAAGGCTTAGTAGCTCTGGTAAAGCTTCGATATTAGTAGAAGCTGCCGACAATGATACCAGATTAACTAATTCATCTGGAACACTATTAAGCTTCGACTTGTTAGCATTGATTACTATCAAAGCATATAGTGTATCAGGAATGGTCTCTATTTGAGTTGATTCGATGCTAAGATGTTCCAATCTAAAAAGAGTGTCTGGTAGCGTTTTAAGTGATGAGTTATTAGCATTAAGCTTCTTAAGCTTAGGAAGATCTGGTAAAGATTCTATGCGCGTGTCCATCATGAATAAACATTCTAATGACGGGTAAGAAGGGATGGTTGTGATATTCGTTTCTCTTATGATGAGCAACTTGATAGATGCGAGTTGTGGAGGTAAAGAAGTAACATTTGGGCATCGACAACAGTTAATGGAAACAAGCGAATCAAGCTGTTCTTGGGTAAGGTTATCGCAAAAGAGACACATTTTTTTGATACTATACTATAAACGTTTAACTAAAAATACACGTTTGCGGTATATTTAATGGTGAGGAATAGCCAACCATTTAATCCTCTAACACCAGTTGACCCAACAGTTATTAGTTCTCTTACAGGAACTAACAATAATACTGGGATCTATTTGGATGCTGATGGAACTAATAGCTCTCTATTATGCCGGACTGCAAATACAAATAGTATCTATGTGGATAAGTTCCAGAACGTTGGCATCAATACGACCTACCCAGCAGCTCAGCTAGATATCAATAGTGCTGATGGTGTTGCGCTCCAACTCACTTATAATGGTACTAGTAACGTTTCTATCTTATCGGTATCTTCAACTGGCATACTCGACCTCAATGCTTCTGGTAGAGATGTTACTATCAATGCTGCCAATGATTTCAATATCAAATCGCATAATGGTAGCACTACTGGTCTTCGATTGAATGGCAACTTGATAACGGCTAGTGCTACAGAACTTAATTATGTCGACACAACTGCAGGAACAGCTGAAGCCAGTAAAGCACTTGTAGTAGATGCAAGTAGAAACATATCAAACATTGGAACTCTTTCTGCTACTTCATTAACAGGAACTCTCACTACCGCTAATCAATCTGCTATTACAACAGTAGGCACGCTGACCAATATTGCTACAAGTGGTACGCTAACTATGGGAAGTACGGTTATTAGTGCATCTGAAATCGCTGTACTTGATGGAGTAGTTGCAGGAACAGCTAGTGCGAGTAAAGCATTAGTGCTCAGTAGTGGTTCATCTATCTCAGGTATTAATTCTGTATCTTGCGCATCGTTAAATATCAATATTACAAGTAAACCTTATACAACAGTAAACAATTTTCTATCATTAATATGCAGCACTACTGCGGTTACAAATACAGCAGCTGCTGCTAATAGTACCGATAGTACTCATATGATGCATATGCTTATTTCTGGGCCAGTAGTATCAGCTACAAATACTAATGTAACTACAACAACTGCCTCAACCTTATATATCAATGCCCCACCGACATCTGGAACCAATATGACTATTACTAATTCATATTCTCTGTATGTCGGTACAGGTAATTGCTACTTTGGCGGAACGTTAAGTTTGCAAGGCACTATATTTACATCAACTCAAGCTGGTTATTTAACATCGATAACTCCAGGTACGGCTAGTGCCAATAAAGCACTTGTGCTGGATTCTAGTTTGAATCTAACAGGTATCCACACACTCACGGTTGATACATTAGTAACTACTAATCTAACTGGTAATTTTGCAAACTTAACTTTGAGTGGTACATTGACAATGGGTTCGACTATAATTAGCGCATCTGAGATCGCTGTGCTCGATGGTGTAGTTGCTGGAACCGCAAGTGCAAGTAAGGCATTGATACTTGATAGTAGCTCAGGTATTTCAGGTATTAGTTCAATCGGAACTACAACACTTGTCCTTGGAGGTACTACGCTTACATCTACACAAGCTGCGTATCTGACACCTTTGACACCAGGAACGGCATCTGCCAATAAGGCATTAGTTGTTGATAGTAATAATAGTATTTCTGGTATTACTTTGTTATCTTGTAGTTACTTTCTTTCGGCCATTTCATTAAAAAATTATTCATCAGCAGCAACATTTCGTTCAGCATTATTCAACACTACGACCTGTAACAATACAGTTACTGCTTCTGGCGGGACAGATACTACTCATCAAGTACATGTACAGATAAATGCTCCAACTTTAACAGCTACCAATACAAATGTTACTACAACCGTAGCTTCGAGTTTATACATTGGAGGAGCTCCATCTGCCGGCACTAACATGACAATTACAGATGCATATGCATTATATGTTTTTAGTGGAACATGTTATTTTGGTGGTGTTTTGAGTCTTCAGGGAATCACTTTCAGTAGCACTCAAGCAGCTTATTTATCTTCACTCACCCCAGGGACGGCAAGTGCAAGTAAGGCTTTAGTGCTCAATAGTAGTTCCAATATTAGTGGGATCAATTCTGTAGGAACGACTACTCTTGTACTTGGCGGAAATACTCTTACTTCAACACAAGCAGCCTATCTTACATCTATTACCGCAGGTACTGCAAGTGCAAGTAAGGCATTGGTACTCAATAGTAGTTCATCTATCTCAGGTATTAACTCTTTATCAGCCACTTCACTTACAGGAACACTCACTACAGCCAATCAATCTGCCATCACTACGGTTGGTACCTTAACTAATATTGCCACAAGCGGTACCTTGACTATGGGTACTACTGTTATCAGTGAGTCTGAAATAGCAGTACTCGATGGAGTCGTTGCTGGGACTGCAGCAGCGGGTAAGGCTTTAGTATTGGATTCAAATCTAGATCTAACAGGAGTTCACACACTTGTGGTAGATACCTTATCGGCTAGCAATATAACAGGAACTTTATCAAACTTGACCTTAACTGGTACGCTTACTATTGGTACAACATCTATTAACCAAACAGAAATTGCAACGCTTGATGGAGTTGTCGCTGGGGTAGCAAGTACGAATAAGGCTCTTGTGTTAGATTCTAATTCTAATATCTCAGGTATCAACTCTTTATCTGCTACATCACTTACAGGAACACTCACTACAGCCAATCAATCTGCTATTACTACGGTTGGTACCTTGACTAATATCGCTACGAGCGGTACCTTAACTATGGGAACAACTATTATCAGTGAGACTGAAATAGCCGCACTCGATAATGTGGTCGCTGGTACAGCAGGTGCAAGTAAGGCTCTTGTGTTAGATGCAAATTCAGATGTATCTGGCATACACTCTCTTTCAGCTACTAACCTTACGGCTACTTCATTAACAGGAACACTCACTACAGCCAATCAATCTGCCATCACAACAGTTGGAACCTTGACTAATATTGTCACTAGCGGTACCCTGACTATGGGTAGTACTGTAATTAGCGCATCTGAGATCGCTGTTATAGATAATATCATAGCTGGGACAGCATCTGCAAGTAAGGCTCTTGTATTAGATATTAATTCAGATGTATCTGGCGTACACTCTCTTTCAGCTACTAATCTTATTGCTACATCTTTGACAGGAACACTCACTACGGCCAATCAATCCGCTATTACCACAGTTGGTACCTTGACTAATATCGCTACAAGTGGCACCTTGACTATGGGAAGTACTATTATCAATGAGGCTGAGATTATGGTTATAGATAATGTAGTCGCAGGTACCGCAAGTGCAAGTAAGGCTTTGGTGTTGGACACGAATTTAGATATCACTGGTATCCATTCATTATCAGCTACTAACCTTACAGCTACATCTTTGACAGGAACACTCGCCACTGCTAACCAATCGGCTATTACAACTGTGGGTACATTGACTAATATTGCTACTAGTGGTACCTTAACAATGGGTAGTACTGTTATCAACGAGGCTGAGATCGCGGTGCTTGATAATATAGTTGCTGGGATAGCAAGTGCAAGTAAGGCTCTTGTGTTAGATGCAAATTCAGATGTATCCGGTATTGATTCATTATCAGCTACTAATCTTATCGCTACATCTTTGACAGGAACACTTGCTACAGCCAATCAATCTGCTATCACTACTGTTGGTACCTTGACTAATATTGCTACAAGCGGTACTCTGACTATGGGGGCAACTGTGATCAATGAATCTGAGATTGCGGTACTCGATGGGGTAGTAGCTGGAACAGCATCGGCAAGTAAGGCATTAATACTCAATGGTAGTTCATCTATCTCAGGTATTAACTCTTTATCAGCTACCTCACTTACAGGAACACTCACTACAGCCAATCAATCTGCCATCACTACGGTTGGTACCTTGACTAATATTGTTACAAGCGGTACCTTGACTATGGGTAGTACTGTTATCAATGAGGCTGAACTTGCGGTACTTGATGGTATTACTGCTGGTATTGCATCGGCAAGTAAGGCATTAATACTCAATGGTAGTTCATCTATCTCAGGTATTAACTCTTTATCGGCCACATCTTTGACCGGAACACTCACCACGGCTAATCAATCAGCCATCACAACAGTGGGTACTTTGACTAATATCGCTACGAGTGGTACCTTGACTATGGGTACTACTGTGATCACTGAATCCGAAATAGCAGTACTTCATCAAGTAGTTGCAGGAACTGCAAGTGCAAGTAAAGCTTTGGTTCTCAATGGTAGTTCATCTATTTCAGGTATTAACTCTCTATCTGCTACTTCAATCACAGGAACACTCACCACAGCCAATCAATCTGCTATCACTACAGTTGGGACATTGACTAATATCGCCACTAGTGGTACTCTGACTATGGGTAGTACTGTAATCACTGCGTCTGAAATTGCTGTGATTGATGGGGTAGTTGCTGGGACTGCAAGTGCGGGTAAGGCTCTTGTATTAGATAGTAGCTCAAATATTTCTGGGATAAATACATTAGATGTTGGAATAGCCAATATCAATATTAATAATAGAAACTACACCAACAGTACCGACTATAGAGCATTCTTGTGCTCGACCTCTACTCTTAATAATAATTATACAGCAGCTAACGGGACAGATGTTAATAATCTTATTTACTTCCATATCGCTCCTCCATTGATGACCGCTACTAATACAAATGTCACTTCGGCTATTGCGACAACTGTTTATATTCAAGGAGCACCCGCAGCTGGGACTAACATGACTATAACTAATTCATATGCCTTATATGTTCTTTCAGGTGTTAGTTATTTTGGATCTGGTGGATTGAATCTACAAGGGACGCCATTTACCGCTACTCAAGCTGGTTATTTAACCCCAATAACACCCGGCACTGCGAGTGCGAGTAAGGCCTTAGTACTGAACGCAAGTTCATCTATTTCTGGTATTACTTCTCTTGGAACGACATCTCTTGTGCTTGGTGGTACTACTTTGGGGGCAACTGAAGCTGGCTACTTGACATCAATTACTACAGGTACTGCTAGTGCGAGTAAGGCTTTAGTTCTTAATAGTAGTTCCAATATTAGTGGGATCAACTCTCTTGGTACTACAACGCTCGTACTCGGAGGAACGACTATGACTTCAACACAAGCAGGTTACTTAACATCATTAACAATTGGAACTGCAAGTGCTAGTAAGGCACTTATACTAGACGCTAGTTCTAATATCGCAGGTATCAACTCTCTTGGTACTACTACTCTTGTACTCGGAGGTACTACTATGACCTCTACACATCTTGGTTACCTAACTGGTATAACACCAGGAGTAGCAAGTGCAAACAAAGCTTTAGTAGTCAATGGGACATTAGACATCGCAGGGCTAAACTCTGTTTCGGCCACCTCATTGATAGGTACGATTACAACAGCATCGCAAACTGCAATTACTACAGTAGGTACCTTAACTAATATTGCTACTAGTGGGGCGCTCACAATAGGAACAACTGTTATCAATGAGGCTGATATCATGGTCATTCATGGTATCGTTGCTGGCACTGCAAGTGCTGGTAAAGCTTTGGTGCTCAATAGTAGTTTTAATATTTCTGGTATCAATGCTTTATCAGCAGCATCGATTACAGGCACACTCACAACTGCCAATCAATCTGCTATCACAACAGTTGGAACATTAACTAATATTGCTACTAGTGGTACTCTAACAATAGGATCCACTGTAATTACAGCAACTGAAATTGCGGTAATCGATGGTGTGGTAGCTGGTACGGCAGCCGTTAATAAGGCATTAGTGTTGGACGTAAATGCAGATATAGTTGGTATCCATTCAATATCCACAACCAATCTTATTGCTACTTCTCTCACCGGAACACTGACAACTGCCAATCAATCTGCTATCACTACAGTTGGTACCCTGACTAATATTGCTACTAGTGGGACATTAACCATGGGTAGTACGGTTATTACTGAAGCTGAAATTGCAGTTATTGATGGCGTCACTGCTGGTACAGCTTTGGCTAATAAAGCTTTAATACTGAATAGTAGTTCCAATATTAGTGGTATCAATTCTCTTTCAGCCACATCGATAACAGGAACACTTACTACAGCCAATCAATCAGCCATTACAACAGTAGGTACTTTAACTAATATCGCTACAAGTGGTACTTTAACCATGGGTAGTACCATTATCAGCGCAACCGAACTTGCAGTTATAGATGGGGTAGTTGCGGGAACTGCTGCTGCGAGTAAGGCTTTAGTTCTGAATAGTAGTTCCAATATTTCTGGTATCAATTCATTATCATCAACTAAACTATCTATTGGAACGCCATCCAACAGTAACTTACCCATAGAAGTAGGTTATACGACTTACCAATTTACAGGTGCATATGCTTATAGTGATAACATGAATGCTCATAGTATTGTAGACGCAGGGTTTGGTCCTTCTGCTAATTACTCATTGAGAGCAGATGGTAGGATCTTATGTACAGGAGAGATAGAGATTACATCAGATAGACGATTAAAGAAGAATATTCAGCCACTCCTAAAAGACATGTGCAGGCGTTTTGTATTTGAAACCAAGCCAGTTTCATTCAATTGGAAATCTGGAGATACGACCACCGACTATGGGTACGTTGCTCAGGATATACTGAAGGCTGGCTTTAAAGATCTTGTTAAGGTTGTCCCACATCCAGGCATCCTTGAGGATATCGAAGCTGATGGTTTCTTAAATCCCAGTAATAATAAATTTGTCTTTTCACCTGGCAAGGTTATCCCAATACTTGCTGTTAATCAGAAGCAAATATTTACTAAGCAAGATAACCAACAAGAAGAGATTGAGGCTCTCAAACAAAGAATCTCTCAATTGGAAATGATTATCCAATCGCTCTTACCTATATCAAAAAAATAAGTTATGGCATACTGGATGATCTCATACGCTTGAGACGTAGTTGTTTTATTTTTTTTTCGGCACGAGAAAGCTCTATATCAAGCACACTATCGTAGTATTTGCCCATTTGGATCACATTAGTAGCCTTGCCTGATGGTAACACTAAGAATGGACATATGATGGTTAGTGCTCCTTTACGGAAGATAGCTTCTAATCGACGATAGCATAGTAGATGCTCTCTTAGGTAGATTGAAATATTCTTCAAGTAATCTTCAATCGCATAATTATGTTCTGGTGAGATATTACGAAGCCTATAAAACGCATTTACATATTCAGTGTGTTTTCGTTTGATCTCAACTAATCCATTCATGATCTTCCTATCATATGTTGTCAATGTACATGCATATGGGATACCTAACATGATTATATCATTATATCATTATATTCTTACCTTGATATACAAACCAAAAAAAAGATGCCAATAGTTAATTGACATGCCATGATGGCTACTTATATGAACCACTTGTAAGAGCAGAACACACATTGAATGATAAGAGTTTCGCCTTCATCCAAACTACGCATTTGAACACTACGTACGGTGCATTCTCTCTTACCACATTGACGACAACGATATAGCGTGGATACCTTTTGCGTTGCCTTTTGAGAGCGCCGAGCATCAATCGTTTCCAATATTTTTGCATTACGTGATGGAGAAAGCTCTTCAGGAGTTAAGGATGAAATAGTTAACGGATCAATGTGGCCATCTAATAATGCAGTAATGAGATAATCATCTCCAACCTCAGAGTTAATATCTAGGTTCTTCGTGATTCTTACTATCTTAGTTCGATACAAATATTCAAACTTTTCAATAGCAAAATCCGGTATCATGAGTTCGTACTCGGCAGTCTTGACTGCATCATTGTAGCAACTCTGTTCTATTGCCATAATCATATTAACATAATTATTGATATCTTCATCTATCAAGTGAGCTTCAATTAGAGATGCGATTAATAACAAATATGCGCGACGTAAGCGGTTATACTTGTCATCTTCATAAGTCTCAAGTGGCAACACAAAACTGGTTTGAAATGGCATTGGGGATTCGCAACTCATGGTGGTATATCTTTAATGGTCTCTGTCAATTTTGAAACATAAAAAACAATCAGTCATTAAGGATACCCGCATGAACAATGTAGTTACGCGTCTTCCTCAAGGCATGATACTTATAATCGCGATCAAAGAAGTCAACTTGTTTCTCATCCAACTCTTGCTTCAATCGTTCAAACTCTATCACGATATCTAATGATCGGGTCTTTGCTTTCAACTTATTGAGTTGCGCATTTAGATTAGAGATCATAGCTTCATATTGGGTTCTTTGCGCATTTAGATTAGAGATTATAGCTTCATATTGGGTTCTTTGAGATTCAATCTCATCCTTACTTTGACTTAACTCATCTTCCAACCTCTCTACGGTATTACGTAAATTATTGATAACTTCTTGGGATTCTATAACCGCCTTTGGGGCTGATCTGATAGGTGCAACCTTCTTTGCCTTCATGGACTTATCTAACTCAGCTTCCAATAATGCGATCATAGAAGCTTGCTCAGATACCTTAATACCCATGTTGCGTTCAAGTGTCGATACAGCGCGTCTCAATTCTTCATTCTCAATGGTTAATTGTTTAGTATCAGCTATTGTTGCATTCATCACATCCTTGGCAATCTTTACCTTAGAACTCATCTCCTGTTTTACAGATACGACTTCATGGATGTGGCACCAATCCTTTTTTTTAGCTAATCGACATCGCTCACCGCTCGTAGTAATAGCCTTACACATTGCACTAATGATAGTAATTTATGGTATATAATAAGTAAAAAAAACTCAATTTTTTAAACAGCCATTGTTGCCTTTATAGGCCCGCATGACTGGTATCCATGTACCTCGATATCCTCCAATGAATAATCTTCCAAATTAGGTTTAGTTTGTTTGATTCGTACATATGGGAAAGGTAAAGGCTTTCTACTAATTTGGATTTGTGCTGCTTCAATATGATCTTCATATAGATGCATATCTGCGATGCTATGGATAATCTTGTATGGTTTCATGCCTACAGTTGCCGCGGTCATGGCTAATAAGAATCCCAAGCTACATAAGTTGAATGGTAAGCCCAAGAACGTATCACAGCTTCTTTGTGTCATCATCAATGAAAGGTATTGGACGCCATCATTCTCATGAACCATAAATTGATACAAGACGTGGCAGTTATGTGTCGCAATATTGTCAACAACAAATGATTCATCTTCTTGTACTTCAATGTTATATACTTCGCAAGTCTTGACCTTCCAAGCTATTCTTGTTATTGGAAGATATAAGAAGTTTTGATCAATGAACCCACCTTGAGACTCATCCAAATAGCGAATCGAAACTTGATTGGCGGTACGTAATACTTGAACCATCAACCCTATCTTGGCATAGATACGCTGTAAGGACAAACCGATAGAATAACTTTCTACTTGAAATTCAGCACGACTCAACCGTTGCGCGACACTTTCAAATCCTTTCACAAGATCTCTTAGATCAGTCTTTGGTAACCGCTGGACCCATTCAGGAATAATTAACTCACCGAACGAAATGAATTGACTAACTATGCTCCATCCAATATGAGTTTTAGAATAGTCTGGTGACCCAATGAGTGTACCTATATGCTCATAGTCTATTGGTTGAATCATTTGTAAAGAACCATCTACACAAATGGTTAGGTGTAATGGCTCCTGAATAGTTTCAATTGGAATACATAACATATGTGAACGTATCTTTAAGCTCTTAGCCGGTAACCATTCTGGATGCGTGTAAGTTCCCACAGTCATTACAAGAAATGGGTGTTCCTTCGATGACTTTATTGGATAGCTACCCCCAAGATGCCATACCGAATATACACGATCAGAGTAGTCTCTCACTTGTTGATTAGCTATGCTACGCCAACGACCCTTATGAGTATATACTAAATCGTTACCACAAATCTCTTCAATAGGGATATACCCGCGTTTGGTTAATACTTTACTACCAGCAAGCAGGCATGGAGGTAAACACATCTTATCCAAATCTTGAACATTCCAGCCACTAATGATGTGACGCCGACTATAAGGATCATTCTTCAATGATTCTACTACTCGTTTCACTTGATCAATACCTTCATTGCTATAAGCTTTCTTACCAGGAAAATATTCCGCTCCCCAATGTCGCCATTGAAACCCATAGATAGGACCAGTTTCTCCTTCTTCATAATGACCCAAACCTATCTTATCCAAGTATTCTTTTGAGGTATTACCTTTCCAAATATTCACATTCAATGCTTCCAGATCTTTCGAATCAGTACCTCCATTCAAGAACCACTTTAACTCTTGAAAGACTCCACGGATAAACATCTTCTTTGTTGTCAGTAATGGTAACCGATACATCGGTTCTCCGCTTTCAGGATGAATAGATTCTTCCATATGATACTCAAACATCTTACCAAATAAAGAACGCGTATCGGTGCCTGTACGATTAGGCCTCTTGTATCCATTGACTATGATATCACTCATAGTATCGAGTAAACATTGTTCCTCTAAGTTGCAAGACATTGAATCTATATTTTCATATCATTAATTCAGCAATTATATCTTTCACAATCATAGTAGTCTTGTATGACTCAAGGTAGCTACACCATCGATGTATCCTTGTATGTGGCAAGGTAGTAGCACCATCAATGTATCCTTGTATGAGTCAAGGTAGAAACCCAATCAATGTAGCCTTGTATGTGGCAAAGTAGAAACACAATCATAGTAGCCTTGTATGACTCAAAGTAGTCGCGCTATCATAGTATCCTTGTATGAGTCAAGGTAGTCATGCTATCAATATATCCGTGTATGGCTCAAGGTAAAAACACAATCATAGTAGCCTTGTATGACTCAAGGTAGCTACACCATCAATGTATCCTTGTAT
>JACCDW010517105.1_pt1 | contig 17585 bp, 16 predicted proteins | sample 7449781 | NCBI WGS metagenome assembly JACCDW01 (sample SAMN15323449, study PRJNA562643) | freshwater metagenome | isolation source: river surface water | place: USA:Blue River Watershed | collected 2017-08-18
AAGTTTGTGGTGCTGTCCAAAAAAGGGCATCGTCGCTACCAGACGCTGTCAACGCTGATGACTGACGCCATCACCGCCTGATTCCATCTTGAAACGTGTCATCTGCCACGGCGTGGGTCGCAGAGGACACCCGCAGAAACCAAGGGGTATCGCTCAGGACACTGGATTCAACAAGGTGGCACGCACGCTTGCCGGCACAGGCGTGGGTTTGCGTGTGGCCAGGTCAAGCAGTACACAAGTGGCTAGGGCGCATGCCACCTCGTGTTCGCCCGAGCGCAGCGTCTGCTCGAATTTGAATGACGTACGACCGATGGCTGAGACCCGAGAACCCACGCGTACCAGGCCCGGGTAAAACAACTCGCGTTTGTAGTCGATCTCCACACGCACAATCACGAAGAGGCTGCTGGCCCTGAATGGATCCAGCGCCGGTTGTGCGAACACTTCCATCCGCCCTGCCTCGAAGAACGACGCGATCACGGCGTTGTTGATGTGTCCTTGTTGATCGGTGTCGGCGTTGCGAAGCTTCTCCTCGCACCAGAAGGGGTAGTCCTGAACCGGTGGCATGCCACTGCTCATGCGGCAACTCCTGAAACTCGTGCGCCTGGGGGTCTCCCGCGCACCCTTGAAAACTCCCCCGGGTTGGGCGCGTTGTCCATCTCAGAACCCCATGGGGTAGCCGTCCTTGCGGTGGTCTGACGCGGCCAGGTAGCCATGCGCCATCACCTGGGCCATTTGGGCGCTGCCGAATTCGAGGTCCATGCGTGGCGCCACTTTGACGGGGTGTCCGCGTTGCTTGAGCCCTTCAATCGTCTCGGGCGGGCAATTGTGTTCGACCGCCACGCCCACGTTGTCGTCCATCACGCGCCAGCGTGGGGCGTCGCTGGCCGCTTGCGGGTTTTGCCCGAAATCAGCCAGGCGACTGGTGACCTGCAAATGCCCTTGCGCCTGCATGGATCCGCCCATCAGGCCAAAGCTCATGAACGGACGACCGCCGCGCGTGAGAAAGCCCGGGATGATGGTGTGGAAGGGGCGCTTGCCCGGGGCCACTTGGTTGGGATGACCGGCCTGGAGGGAAAAGCCGGCACCGCGGTTTTGCAGTGCAATGCCGGTGTTGGGCACGACCACGCCCGAGCCAAAGCCCTTGTAGTTGGACTGGATGAACGAAATCATCATGCCGTTTTCATCGGCCGCGGTGAGGTACACCGTGCCGCCGCTGTGGGGCTGACCGGCGGTGGGCGTGCTGGCCCGGTTGGGGTCGATCAGCTTGGCGCGCGAGGCCAGGTAGGCGCGGTCAAGCAAGTCGTCTGCGGTGACTTTTGTCATGTGGGCCGGGTCTGCCACGTAGGCCGCCAGATCGCTGAACGCCAGCTTCATGGCCTCGATCTGCAAGTGCCAGGTGAGGGCGGTGTCGCAGCCGCTGCCGGCCACGTCAAAGTGTTCGAGCATGCCCAGCGCCATCAGTGCCCCGATGCCTTGACCGTTGGGGCCGATTTCGTGCAGCTCCAGGTCTCGGTAGTGCATGGAGATGGGGTCGACCCAGTCGGCCTGGTGGGCGGCCAAGTCTTGCTCGGTCAGCGCACCGCCCGTGTTGCGTGCGTGCTGGGCCATGGCAGCGGCCAGTTGCCCGTGATAGAAGTCATCGCCCTTGCTGGCGGCGATGCGCTCGAGGGTGGCGGCCTGGCCGGGGCACACAAATCGATCCCCCATCGCCGGCGCACCACCATTGGGGGCAAAGGCTTCACGGTAGCCGGGTTGTGGCAACAGTTCCGAGACTTGCGAGGCCCATTGACGTTGCACGGTGGGAGACACCATGTAGCCATCCCGAGCGTAGCGCAGTGCCGGTTCGAACAAATCGCCAAACGGCAGTTTGCCGTAGCGGTCGGAAAGCGCGCGCCACGCCGATACGGCCCCGGGTACCGTGACCGTGTCCCATCCGCGGTTGGGCATCGCGCTGTACTTGGCGAAGTAATCGGGAGTCCAGGCCTGGGGGGCCCGACCGCTGGCGTTCAGGCCTTGCAGCTGTTTGCCATCCCACAAAATCGCAAAGGCATCGGCACCAATGCCGTTCATGCAGGGCTCAACCACCGTGAGCGCGATGGCCGTGGCCAACGCTGCGTCCACGGCGTTTCCGCCCCGGGCGAACATTTGCAGGCCGGCGGCGCTGGCCAAGGGTTGGGAGGTGCTGACCACGTTACGGGCCAGCAAAGGCATGCGCTGCGAGGGATAGGGGAAATCCCAGAAGGTGGAGGAGTTCATGCCGGGCAGTCTACCCGGGACTGTTTGCCCGACTGTTTCGCATGGGACATTCCGCCCACAAGTGTGATGCCCTACAATCGAAATTGCTCCGGGGTGTTAGGCCGCCTGAAGAGGCGGACAGCTGAGATGGTGGTACCGAACCCGCGAACTTGAATCGGATCATGCCGACGTAAGGAGAGCTGCCAGGCCCCACCTGGTTCACTTTTCGGAGCCCTGTAGTCTGCCACCCGAAAAGGTTTCCTGTGATCCACGATCCTGCTGCCGAAGTTCTGGCCTTCATGGCCCGACCCGACGCCGATGAAGCTGCGTTTGAAGCACTGGCGCTGCAGCTTTTTGCGCACCAGGTGGCGCACAACGCCCCCTACCGCCGCTTTTGTCAGGACCGAGGCCGACTCCCCCGCACGGTTCGCAGCTGGCGCGACATTCCCGCCGTGCCGATCCAGGCCTTCAAGGACCTCACCCTGAGTTGCGTGCCCCCCGAGCAATGCGACCGCGTGTTCATGACCAGCGGCACCACCCGGGGTGACGTGCGTGGGCGTCATCACCACCCGGCCTTGGCGGTGTATGACGATTCGATGCGACGTGGCTTTCAGCAGTTTTTCATGCGCGAGCACACGCGCTTGCCCATGCTGGTGCTGTTTCCCACCGAAGCCATGATGCCCCACTCTTCATTGGCGCATTACCTGGCCCTGGCGTTGCAAACCTTTGGCACGCCGGGTAGCCAGTACGGCATTGACGAGAGCGGTTTGCAACTCGAGGCGGTTGTGCACTGGCTTGAACAAGCACAGTCCAACGGTCAGCCCGTGGCCATCGTCGGGGCCTCTTACAGCTGGGTCCACCTGATCGACGCCTTGCAGGCCCGCGGGCAGACCTTTGCCTTGCCATCGGGCAGTCGTTTGCTCGACACCGGCGGCTTCAAGGGGCAGTCGCGCGACATTCCCATGCGCGAGTTTTATGACTTGCTGACCGCCACCTTCGGGGTGCCTGCGCAAGACTGCATCAACATGTACGGCATGACCGAGCTCAGCACGCAGTGGTATGACGCGGGCAATGCGACCCTGCCGTCCATCAAGCAGGGCCCCCATTGGATTCGCTGGCGCTTGATCGATCCTGTCACGGGGCGCGATGTCCCGGCAGGTGAAGAGGGCATCGTGGTGCATTGCGATCTGGCCAACTACAACGCGGTGACCACCATCCTGACCGAAGATGTGGGCGTGGCAGCTGGCGATGGCTTCAAGCTGTTGGGCCGTGCCCAGGGCTCGCAGGCCAAGGGGTGTTCGATCGCAGTCGATCAATTTCTGAAAGCCACCCAGCCATGAACGAGGGGCTGTTGCGCGCGGGTTACTTGCCAGGGTTTTCCGAGCAGGAGCTGAATTGGGAAACGCTGTCTGTGGGAAGCTCAGCGGATCCGCTTCAGGTTCAGATGCCTCGCTTGATGCCCGCCCAATGGGATGCGCTGTCAGCCCGGGTCCGGCGGGCAGCACGTGAGCAACTCAAGACGCTGCCGGTGACGGACATCATCCAGGCGATTGACCGCGCTGTGCAGCGTTGGCTCGATCCACAGGAGCCAATACGCCAACGGGCGGAGCTCTGCATGGCTCGCCTCACGGGGTGGGACGCCGAGATGGTGCGCCAAGGGCTCAATGCCACCTTCAAAACCTACCGATCCATGCAGCTGCACCGTTTTGTGGCCGAGGACCTGGACAACCCCAAGATGCTGGATGAGTTTCAGCCCCGGCCCAGCGGCGGGTGGGCGCGAGCCCTGGGGCCCGACTTGCTGGTGCATGTGTGGGCAGGCAATGTGCCGGGTCTGCCGCTGTGGAGTTTGATCAGCAGCTTGTTGGTCAAGGCCGGCAGCGTGGGCAAGGTGGCCCGTGCCGAGCCCCTGCTGGCGGGCTGGTTTGCCCAGACGCTGGCCGAGGTGGAACCGCGGTTGAAAGACTGCATGGCCATTGTGTGGTGGCCCGGCGGTGAAGTGGCGACCGAACAGCAGGTGCTGGGCCAGGCGGACCATGTGCTGGCCTATGGATCGGATGCGACGATGGCCGATTTGCGCACCCGTGTGCCGGTGGGAACCCCCTTGCAGTTGCACGGGCACAAGCTCAGCCTGGGACTGGTGTCACGCCAAGCCCTGGGCGTGCGGGAGTCTGCGCAGTGCGCGCGGCTGGCGGCCCTGGACGTGGTGCGTCATGAGCAACTGGGCTGCTACTCGCCCCAGGCGTTTTATGTGGAACGAGGCGGTCGTGTGAGTCCGCGGGAGTGGTGCGATCTGTTGGCGGTTGAGTTGTCGGCCCTGCAACGCCGCTACCCCCGGCCACCCCCCGAGCTGTCCGAGGCCCTGGATGTGTCAGCCTGGATCCAGGCGCGTGCCTGGTCGGACGTGACACGAGACGTCACCGTGCTGGGCCACGACGCAGACGACTGGCGCGTGCTCTACACCGAGCAGGCGCGTGAACTGTCCCCCAGTGCCTTGTTGCGCAGTGTGGAAGTCATGACCGTGGATGACTTGCAACAAGTGCCCGCCCTCATCGAGCCACGCCGGGCCTGGTTGCAAACGGTGGGCGTGGCGACCACGCCCGAGCGCCTGCTGGGGCTTGCCGCATCGCTGGGGCACGTGGGGGTGACGCGTGTGTGCGCCCTGGGCAGCATGACGGCGCCGCAGGCAGGCTGGCACCATGACGGTCGCTTCAGTCTGCTGGACCTGGTGCGCATCGTCGAGGTGGATGCGACAGCCCTGCTGCAAAGCGATGTATTCGCGCCCTACAGAGATTGAGACGATGGCGTTCCTCGAGTTGCGCCAAGTGGCATACACCTATCCCGGTTGGCCCCCGGTGGTGCAGGGTGTTGACTGGACACTGCCGGAGGGCGAATTCCATTGCCTGGTGGGCCGCAGCGGTTGCGGCAAGACCACCTGGCTCAAGTTGGCGGCGGGCTTGCTGCTGCCCGACGCGGGGGAGCTTCGGCTGCAAGGACAGGCGCTCACCGGGCCCACCCCGTCCATGGGGTTTGTCTTCCAGTCGCCCACCTTGCTCAGCTGGTTGAGTGTGCAAGACAACGTGTTGTTGCCCATTCGTTTGCATCGACCGGTGCAGCCCGAGGATGTGGACCGGGCGCAAGCCCTGCTCGCGCAGATGGGTCTGACGCCGTGGCTGTCGCAATCGCCGGCCCGTTTGTCGGGGGGGCAGCAAAGCCGTGTGGCCATTGCGCGGGCCTTGGTCACCGATCCCTCGCTCCTGCTCATGGATGAACCCTTTGCCGCGTTGGATGCCATCACCCGTGAAGAATTGCAGGAGGACCTGGCCCAGCTGTGCCAGGCTCGCCGGACCTCGGTGCTGTTTGTCACCCATGACATGGCCGAGGCGGTGATGCTGGCTGACCGTGTGGCCGTGATGTCGCAGGGGCGGGTGGTGGCGGATGTGTCCATTCCGCTGGATCGCCCACGCAGACGCGACCTGCGCTACGGCGCGCAGTTCAACGCCCTGTGCGCGCAGGTGCGCGCTGCCATGGACGTGGGCTCCACGCAAACCGTTGGCGAGCACGCCGTTCCCGCCACGGTGGCGGAGTCAACTGCAAGCCCCGCGAAGAGCATCGTGACAGGCACCGTGCCATGGTGAAGTCCACCCGTTTGTGGTCGTGGCTCCTCGCGGGAGTGCTGCTGCTTCTGTGGGAAACGATGGCCGTTGCACAGGGATGGTCGCTGCTGGTGCTACCACCGCCTACGCGCATTGCTCAGTCGCTCTGGCAAGGCCTGGTCAGCGGTTTTTTGTGGCCCCACGTGGGGGTGACGGTGTTCGAGATGCTGGCCGGCCTCGTCCTGGGCTGTGTGCTGGGATTGGTGGGCGGCATCGCGTTGGGTGAGTTGCCGCGTTGGCGGGCCGTGCTGATGCCCTATGTGGTGGTGAGTCAGGTGGTGCCCAAACTGGCGCTGGTGCCCCTCCTCATCATGTGGCTGGGGTTTGGCTGGTGGCCCACCGTGGTGGTCACGGCCTTGATCTGTTTTTTTCCCTTGCTGGAAAACACCGTCACGGCCTTGCAGCAAGTGGATGCGCAGCAGCAGGATTTGTTCCGGTTGTTGCGGGCCTCTCGCTGGCAGACCTTGTGGCGGCTCAAATTGCCCGCGGGCCTGCCCACCATACTGGCAGGGTTTCGGGTGGCGGTGGTGCTCTCACTGGTGGGCGCCGTGGTGGGGGAGTTCATGGGCGCCAGCAAAGGACTGGGGGCCCTCATCATCGCCGCACAAGGCTCCATGGACACGCCGCTCATGTTTGCGGTGCTGGTCCTGATCACGCTCTTGGGGTGGGGCATGTACCGGGCTGCGGTCACGTGTGAAAGCTGGTTGCTCAGACGCCTCGCACTGCCGGCGCTGGCTACTGCACAGGATGTCCCTGCGACGGGTTTGAATGGATTTCTTAAGGATTGACGATGCAACGACGACAGTGGCTAGGCCAGACAGGGACAGTGGCGTTATCGCTCTGGAGCATGGGCGTTCCAGCGCAGCCAGCGTTGGACAAATGCGTGGTGGCTGGCTGGAGCAAGCCCATCACAGAAATCACCAATCTGTTGGTGGATGAACAAAAAGGCTTTTTCAAGGCGCGTGGCATTGCCCTGGGGTATGTGCCGGGAGCCGGCGGGGGTGATGCGCTGCGCAACCTGCTGAGTGGCCAGGCCGACGTGGCCTTCACCGATCCGGGCTCGCTATTTGCCGCGCTGGACAAAGGCGAGAAGCTGCGGGTGATCTACGACATTTACCCACAAAACGTCTTCAACGTGGTGTCGCTGGCGGCCAGTCCGATTCGACAACCAGCGGACCTGAAGGGCAAGCGAATCGGGGTCTACAGCTTGTCCAGCGGTACGCGACAGAACCTGCAGGTGTTGTTGCACCAGGCGGGTTTGAAAGAGTCGGATGTGACCGTGGTGGTCACCGGCCTGCTCAATTTCGCGCCTTTGATACAAGGGCAGGTGGATGCCACCGCTGCAACGGACACAGGACTCGCGGTGGGGCGGCAGCGCGGACTCGGTGCTGTGAATGTGATCGAAGTGCGCCAGCACCTCAATATATCGAGCGATGTGTTTGTGGTCCGAGAGGACACCTTCCAGCAGCGCAAGGAGATGCTGCGTCGTTTCCTACTGGGCTACCGCGACAGCATGCAGTGGATGATCCAGTCTCCGCAGGAGGCCGCTCAGTTGGCCACGCAGGTCGCGATTGACGGACAGCATCCAGCCATCAACCTGGAGATCATCAAGCTGCGCAACGCCTCCAGCGTGTCGCCCCTCACGCAGCAGCGTGGCCTGGGCGCCATCGATGTCGACATGTTGCAAAAGGGCGCACAGGTCTATCGACAGCTGGGATTGATCTCACGCGACCTGCGCATGACCGAGGTGGTCAGCCAGGATCTGCTGCCGGGGCGATCATGAGCGAGCGACAAGGCGCTCTGGCGGGGCAGGTGGTGCTGGTGACGGGTGGGGGGCGAGGCATTGGCGCTGCCATCGCACGGGGGTGTGCGCGTGAAGGTGCGTTGGTGGTCGTCAACTATCTCAGCAACCAGGCCACGGCCGAGGCGGTGGCCCAGGAGTGCCGGGAGGTGGGAGGTGATGGGTGGGCTTTGATGGCTGACGTGGGCGACGGCCCTGCCGTGCGCGACATGATGCAACGCATCGAGCGCGAGGCGGGTCGACTGGACGTGGTCATCAACAATGCCTTGCGACCGTACCGCTTTGACCCCGAACAGCGTGACCGATTCTGGGAGCTGCAGTGGTCGCACTACCAGTCACAACTGGACGGTGCCGTGCGCAGTTGCTTCGAGGTGTGTCAGGCAGCGTTGCCCTTGATGCGCAAGCGATCTCGGGGGTCCATCGTCAACCTGACCAGCGATTTGGTGGATCGACCCGCTGTGCCTTATCACGACTACACCACGGCCAAGTCAGCCCTGGTCGGCTTCAGCCGTAACCTGGCGGCGGAGCTGGGGCCGCTGGGCATTCGCGTGAACTGCGTGGCACCGGGCCTGGTGTTTCCGACCGAGAACGCGCGGGCCACACGGGAAGAGGTGCGAGAGCTGATTGCATCCCAAACGCCCTTGCGCCGGGTGGCCACGCCTGAGGATGTGGTGGGACCGGTGTTGTTCCTGGCGTCTGACTGGGGCCGGTTTGTGACGGGGCAGGTGGTGGTGGTGGATGGGGGCTGGGTGATGGGGTGATGGGCTTGGCCTCAAGACGCTGTGAAACCCCTCTGAGTCAGGTGGGTGGCAGTCACAGGTGCTGCAATCGCGGACAATGCGGGCATGACCACTTCCTCTGAATTCATTGCGTTGGCGCAGGGTCTGCTGCAGCAGTGCCAGGCCCTGCACCAGCAGGGTATTGCCGCCTTGGCGCAGGCCTGCCAAACGCCCCGCGGTCTCAGTGCCGAGCGCCTGGACCAGCACCAGCTGCTCGCCTACGACATCGCTTGGACCAGCGCCGAATTGCTCGCTGCGCAGACGGCCCTGTGCGAAGTGGCGTCCGCGCCCGACAGCCTCGATGCCGAGCTCGCCCTTGTGTTCACGGTCGAGGTCATCACCGCGGTGATGCCACGACTGGACATGCTGTGCCTGGAATTGTCGCTGGACGCTTCGTCACTTCAGACTCTGCAGTCCAGCGCCGCCTGGGCCGACCTGCGGCGTGCGGCTGGCAGCGAGGCTGCACTGGCCCGAGCAGGCCAGCGCTTGCAAGCCAGCCAGGGGGAGATTGGCGAGGTCCACCTCGACGCGTCGATCCGTCTGGTGCAGGAGACCTTCCAGCGCTTTGGGCAAGAGGTGGTGGCGCCCATGGCCGAGCACATCCACCGCGAAGACCTGACCATCCCCGAAACCCTGTTGCAGCCGCTGCGCGAGATGGGCGTGTTTGGTCTGTCTGTGCCTGAGGCCTATGGCGGCAGTGGGACGGGCAGCGAGGACGACAACCTGATCATGGTGGCGGTCACCGAAGCCTTGTCTCAGGCCTCGCTGGGTGCGGCGGGCAGCCTGATCACGCGCCCCGAAATTCTGTGTCGCGCCTTGCAGGCCGGCGGCACCGAGGCGCAGAAGGCACATTGGCTGCCCCGGCTCGCCCAGGGCCAACCCCTGTGTGCCATCGCCATGACCGAGCCGGACCACGGCTCCGATGTCGCCAGCCTGACTTTGCGAGCCGACCGGGTCGACGGCGGGTGGCGCTTGACGGGGGCCAAGACCTGGTGCACCTTTGCGGGCAAAGCGGGCGTGCTGATGGTGGTGGCCAGAACCGACCCCGACCGCTCGCTGGGCCACAAGGGCCTGAGCCTGCTGCTGGTGGAAAAACCCTCCACCGAGGACCACGCATTTCGCGTTGACCAGCCAGAGGGCGGCGTGCTGACCGGTCGTGCCATCCCGACGCTCGGATACCGGGGCATGCACTCCTATGACCTGTCGTTCGAGAACTGGTGGGTGCCCGATTCGCATGTCATTGGCGAAGCCTCGGGACTGGGCAAAGGTTTTTACTTCAACATGACGGGCATGGTGGGGGGGCGCATGCAAACGGCCGCCCGCGCGTGCGGTGTGATGCGCGCAGCACTGTTGGCCGCGCAGCGTTACACGCAAGACCGCAAGGTGTTTGGCCAGCCTCTCACCCATTACACACTCACGCAAGCCAAGCTGGCGCGCATGGCGGCCCGTTTTGTGGGCTGCCGGCTGCTCACCTACCAGACCGCGCGCACACTCGAGGAGGGCGGTAGCCTGGCCTCGAGCCTGGTCAAGCTGCTGGCGTGTCGCTCGGCCGAGCTGGTCACGCGCGAGGCCCTGCAATTGCACGGTGGCATGGGCTACGCCGAGGAGACTGCGGTCAGCCGCTACTTTGTGGATGCACGGGTGCTCTCCATCTTTGAGGGCGCCGAGGAAATTCTGGCGCTCAAGGTGATTGCCCGTGGGTTGCTGGAGCAGGCCTGGCGTTCGACGGCTGCATCGATCAGCACGCAGGCGCCCGCGAGTGCAGCCCACTCAGCGGCTCAACGGGAGCCTGCATGAGCACGACGGCACAGCTGCTGGGCGGACTGCGCGTGGTCGAGGCTGCGGCCTTCGTGGCCGCGCCGCTGGGAGGCCTGACCCTGGCCCAGATGGGGGCCGATGTGATCCGCCTGGACACGGTGGGTGGGGGGCTGGATTACCGCCGCTGGCCGGTGACCGAGGACAACACCAGCCTTTTCTGGTGTGGGCTGAACAAATGCAAGCGCTCGGTGGTGGTGAACCTCTCGAGTCCCGAAGGCCGCGAGTTGGCCATGGCGCTCATCACGGCGCCGGGGCCAGAGGCCGGCATGTTGCTGACCAATTTTCCGCCACGCGGCTGGCTGTCCTATGACGCCTTGTGTGAGCGTCGCCCTGACCTGATTCAGCTGACCTTGCAGGGTGACCGCCAGGGAGGCTCGGCGGTGGATTACACCGTCAACACGCGTGTGGGCTTTCCCTTGCTCACAGGCCCCGAAGACAGTGAGGAGGCGGTCAACCATGTGCTGCCGGCCTGGGATCTGGTCACAGGCAAGATGGCCGCGCTGGGCTTGCTCGCCGCCGAGCGCCATCGTCTGCGCACCGGACAAGGCCAGCATGTGAAGCTGGCGCTGGAAGACATGGCACTGGCCACCATGGCGCACCTGGGCTTTATCGCCGAGTCGCAACTGGGGCAGCAGCGCAAGCGCTACGGCAACTACCTCTTTGGCGCCTTTGGCCGTGACGTGATGTGCGCCGATGGCGTGCGCTTGATGGTGGTGGGCTTGACGGGCAAGCAGTGGCAATCGCTGGTCGAGGCCATTGGCATGCACGAGGAGGTGCAACGCATTGAGCAGACACAGGGTCTGAACCTGCGCCGGGAGGGCGACCGTTTCAAGGCGCGCGAAGCCATTGCCATGGCGGTCCAAACCTGGGTGGGGGCACGCACCTTCGCGCAGGTCAGCCAGGTGTTCGAACAGCACGGCGTGTGCTGGGGACGCTACCAAAGTGTGGAGCAGATGATCGAGCACACCTTGCCGGGCAATCCGATGTTCAGCACCGTGCAGCAACCGGGCGTGGGGGCTGTTGCATCGCCGTCACTCGAGCTGGATTTTTCTGCGCTGGCACGTGAACCCGCCCGACCTGCGCCGGTGCTGGGGCAGCACACCGAGGAGGTACTGACCAGCATTCTGGGCTTGAGCGCCGCCGAGTACGGGCGACTGCACGACCAGGGGGTTGTGGCGGGGCCCACCCAACCGGTGTGAGCCGTCGGGGCGCCTGTGCCCCCCCAACTGCGCCACGCTTCAGTCGGGCGCGCCGATGGCCAGCGCCGCCGCGCGTGAGACATCGAGTTCGGCAGCACTGGGTGGGGTGACAGGCCAACCGGAGAGATGCTGTTTTGCAATGGAGGCCAGTGCCTCGATCCACCGAGGTTCTGCGTTCAAGCAAGGGATGTAGTGGAACCTCTCTCCCCCTTCGGTGAGGAAGGCCTCCTGGACCTCCATGGCAATTTCTTCCAGCGTTTCCAGGCAGTCACTGGTAAAGCCCGGGCACACCACATCCACACGCTTGACGCCTGCGCGGGCCAGTTCGCGCACCGTGGGTTCGGTGTAGGGCTCGAGCCATTTGGCCTTGCCAAAGCGCGACTGGAAAGTGACTTTGTAGTGCGCCGGTGACAAGCCCAGTCGCTCGGCCAGTAACCGGGCTGTTTTGTAGCACTCGCAGTGGTACATGTCGCCGAGCAGCAAGGTGCGTTCGGGCACGCCATGAAAACTCATCACAAGCTGGTCGCCTCGCCCATGGGTGTGCCAATGGGTTTCGATGCGCTGTGCCAAGGCCTCGATATAGCCCGGGTCGTCGTGGTAGCGGTTGACAAAACGGAACTCAGGAATGGAGCGGCATTGTTGCGACCAGCGCGACACCGCATCAATCACCGGCGCCGTGGTGGTGCCGGAGTATTGCGGATAGGCGGGCAGGATGAGGATGCGCGTGGCCCCCTCGGCCTTCAGCGCGTCGAGTTGCGAGGCGATGGAGGGTGAGCCATAGGTCATGGCGTAGCGCACCAGGACGGGGAGTTGTTCGCGGTCCAAGGCCTGCTGCAACGCCTGGGCCTGTCGTTCGGTCCAGACTTTGAGGGGCGATCCTTCGGGGGTCCAGATGCTGGCGTACTTGTGCGCGGATTTGGCCGGACGCACCCGCAGGATGATGCCGTGCAGGATGATCATCCAGATCCAGCGGGGAATTTCCACCACCCGCGGATCCCCCAAAAACTGCGCCAGGTAGCGCCGCAGCGCACTCGGGGTGGGCGCGTCGGGGGTGCCGAGATTGACCAGCAGGACCGCGGTGCGGGGTGCCTGACCATGGCGATAAGGGGGCTCGGAAGCAAAACGGGAAGACATGCTGTATTCTCGCCGACTCATGATCCATCCTGCCACCATCCGGGCCATAACCCTGGACCTCGACGACACGCTGTGGCCCATCGCCCCGACCATGGTCCGGGCCGAGGCCGCGTTACAAGCCTATTTGCGCGAGCACGCGCCGGTCACGGCGGTGCTGTGCTACCAGCAAGGTGGCTTGGCCCGTATCCGCCAACAACTGCAGGCGGAGTGGCACGACCGGTTGCACGATTTGAGTGCGCTCAGGCGCGAAACCATTCGCCGCGCCCTGGTCGAGTCCGGGGAGAACGCCGATCTGGCGGTACCGGCTTTTGAGCTGTTCTTCGAGGCGCGGCAACAAGTGGATCTGTACGAAGACGCGCTGGAAGCGCTGTCGTTCCTGGCGTCTCGCTATCCGGTGGTGGCCTTGTCAAATGGGAATGCCGATGTGCACCGCGTGGGCCTGGGACAACACTTCCATGCCGCCGTGAGTGCGCAGGCCTTTGGTGTGTCCAAGCCTGACCCCCGCATTTTTCACGAAGCCGCTTCGCTGGCCGGTGTGACTGCCGCTGAGGTGCTGCACATCGGGGACGATGCCCACCTGGATGTGTTGGGCGCTCGCGCCGCCGGGATGCAGTGCGCCTGGCTCAACCGCCACGAGCAGGCGTGGCCCGACGGCTCAGAGCCGCCTCTCACGTTCACGAGTCTGCGCGATCTGGTGAACCACCTCGCGGCCTGAGCGCACGGCCCCTTCCAGGGTGGCCGGGTAAGGGCCCGCCACATAGTCGCCGCAGGCCCACCAGCCGGGGCCAATGGCCGAGGGGGGCCGTTGCAGGCCCGGGCTGCAGACAAAGGTGGCGCGTTTTTCCACCACGGTTTGAACAACTTGCAGTTGCTCTTGCAGTTGCTCCCGCATTTGCTCTTGCAGTTGTGCCACCACCTGTTGCTCCAGTGCCTCCCGCGTGCCCGAACTGTCACTGACCACGCAAGCCAGCAAGCCCCATTGCGAGCGGCCCAGCAGCTGGCCGCGATCGAACACAAACTGCACTGGGCGTTGGGCGTCGCTGGGCAAGGCCATCATGGGCTGGGGCAGTCCGATGAAGTCAGGGTCTGGGTGCTGAACATACACGGTGGTGATGGCGGCATGGTGCAAGGCCTTGGCCAGCGCCGACCAGGAGGGGTGATGGTCGGCGGTCAATCGTGCCGCCTCCCAGGCCGGACAAGCCAGCACGAGGTCATCCGAGTTGACCGAGGAGGGCTGCCAGCGACTTCCCAGCCGAATGTCCACCCCGTGTTGTGCCAGCCACTGCGCTGCCGCGTCAGGGATCAATGCACCCAGGTCCGCCTTGGGCAGCAGCAAGTCGCTCCCCCCCTGACCCGACCACAGCGCATCGCGCAGCACCCGCAAAAAGACTGCGCCACTGGCCGCATGCGACGGGGTGTTCAGGGCTGAGACACACAACGGTTCGATCAGCTGTTCCATGACGCGGGCCGTCAAGGGGGCGCAGAGTTGGCTGACCGTGACAGGGGCCGAGCAACTGAAGTCCTGGCGCTGCCATTGCCAGGCCGTGCGAAGCAGCGACCACCGGTCCTGCCAGGTCCACCCCCGCGCCCGTGTCACGCCGATCAGCAGGTTCCAGGGCGATGGCCCATCGGGCAAGGTCAGCCCGCTGCCATCGGGCCGCACGAGCGTGAGGGGTTGTCGTTGCAGAACGGTATCGGGTCTGACGCCCAGCGTTCGCATCAGGGCCAGCGTCTCGGTGTAGGCCCCAATCAGGATGTGCTGGCCGTTGTCCAGCCGCAGGTCGTGGTGCTCGAGCGTGCGGGCGCGTCCGCCGAGTTGGCGTGAGGCCTCCCACAGGGTGACGGTCCATCCGCGGTGCACCGCATGCACGGCTGCCGACAGCCCGGCCCAGCCACCACCCACGATGTTCAGGTGCATGGCTTCACAGCCGCCCGAGCGCTTGCACCTTCCACGCCAGCCACAGCTTGCGCAGCGGGGTGAGAGAGACACGCTCCTTCAAGACCGGAAAGTGCGCGGCGCGGATTTCGTGGAGCAAGGTGCGGTAGATGCTGGCCATCATCAGACCGGGCTTTTGCGCGCGGCGATCTGCCGCTGGCAATTGCTGCAAGGCTTCGTCATACAGCGCCACGGCACGCTCACACTGAAAGGCCATCAAGGCCTGAAAGCGCGGCGAATCCACCCGTTGCAGAATTTCATGGGCCTTGACATCAAAACGCTGCAACTCCTCCACCGGCAGATAGATGCGTCCGCGTAAGGCGTCCTCGCCCACATCGCGGATGATGTTGGTCAGCTGAAAGGCCAGCCCCAGGGTGTGCGCATACTGGGTGGTCTGCGCCAGTGTCTGACCAAAGATGCGGGCCGAGACCTCGCCCACAATGCCGGCCACCAGATGGCAATACCCGCGTAACCCCGCGTAATCGAGGTAACGCGTTTGGCGCAAGTCCATTTCGCAGCCTTCGATGATGGCGTGCAAATGCCGCGCCTCGATGCCAAACTCGCTCGCCAAGGGCATAAGCGCCTGCATGACCGGGTGCTGTGAGTTGCCCAGGTAGGCCTGGTCCACCTCACGATGCCACCAGGCCAGCTTGGTCGCCGCGACACCGGGGTCGTTGACCTCGTCCACCACATCGTCCACTTCGCGGCAAAACACATAGAACGCCGTGATGGCCGCGCGTCGGGGCGGTGGCAAAAACAAAAAGGCGTAGTAAAAACTGCTGCCCGAGGCAACGGCTTTTTGCTGGACGTAGTCTTGCGGCGTCATGGGGACATTGTGACATCCCCACCAGGAACAGCAGCGCAGCGCCGCGCCAGAGAAACGCGTTGCCGATTGCATGACGCGACCCGCACCAAGCGGAGGATGGCATGGGGTGGGCGGCTTGGGGTGTGCGCCACACAGGGCGGCAAGGCGCTAGGATCAGCGGGTGGACCATTACGAAAACTTCCCGGTTGCTTCCTGGTTGTGCCCGCCGACCTTGCGCGCGCCCATCCTGGCGCTCTATGGTTTTGCTCGCACGGCAGACGACATCGCCGATGAGGGCAACGCGACAGCCGCTGAACGGTTAGAGGCCTTGCGGCAGTTCCGCCAGGATTTGCATTCGATCTGGCGCGACCCGCAGCACAGGAGCCAGCACTGGCCCGAGGTGTTTGCGGCCTTGTCGCGTCAGCACCAGACCTGGGCGTTCCCCCTGGGCTTGTTGGAGGACCTGCTCGATGCCTTCGAACAGGATGTGGCCTACACCCGCGACCGCCGTGTCTACACCGATCGCATGGCGTTGCTCGACTACTGTCGCCGCTCGGCCAATCCCATTGGGCGCTTGCTCCTGCACCTGGTGCGGGTTCAGGATGCCGAGTCGCTCGCGCAGAGCGATGCCATTTGCTCGGCCTTGCAGTTGATCAACTTCTGGCAGGACCTGAGCGTGGATGTGCCACGCGGCCGCCTGTACCTGCCCCCCGGCGCCCACGTGGCAGACGAACTCGTCTTCGCCCGTCGCCTGATGGAGCAGGGCGCACCACTGGCACGCCGCCTGCCGGGGCGGTTCGGGTGGGAGTTGCGACTGGTGGTGCAGGGAGGCTTGCGCATTCTGGACAAATCCGAGCGGCTGGACACCCGACAGGTACGCCCGGTCATTCATGCTGGCGATACCCCTCTGATGCTGTGGCGTGCACTCAGGATGTGACCAAGTTCTGATATATTAATGACCATCCGGTCATTATTTGCCCCGTGCTTTTGTTGGCGTGGCGCACCAGTCCCTCACCTTGGGCCTGCGACCGACGGTCTCTCTCTGGTGGACTCATGATGCAATTGATTTCTTTTTCCCGCCCGGTGTGGTGGGTCGCTCTGCTGTTGATCGGTTCCGTGGCGTTGCTCGGTGCCTGTTCCCGGCCCGCGCCGGTGGCCGAACCTGTGCGAGCGGTCAAGGTGGTGACGGTGGGCGCCGACACCTTGGAGCCGAGCGCGACCTTCGCGGCCGACATCCGTGCGCGCATCGAGTCACGCCTGGGCTTTCGTGTCGCTGGCAAGATCGTGAGCCGCCGCGTCGAGGTGGGACAACGGGTCCAAGCGGGTCAGCTGCTGGCCGAGATCGATGCCCAGGATTACCGCCTGTCTCAGGAAGCCGCCAGGGCGCAGTGGCAATCAGCCCAGACCCAGCTGGAGCTGGCAGCCGCAGACTTTCGTCGCTACAAGGCCTTGCGGGATCAATCCTTCATCAGCGATGCCGAGCTCGAGCGTCGTGAAACCGCGTTGAAGGCCGCCCAAGCCCTGGCCGATCAGGCGCGGGCCCAGTGGAACGTTCAGGGACATCAAACCGAATACACCCGCTTGCTGGCCGACCACGCGGGCGTGGTCACAGCCGTTGAGGCCGAGGTGGGACAGGTGGTGGCCGCTGGCACGCCCGTGGTGCGTGTGGCGCAGGACGGTCCGCGCGATGTCGTGTTCGCCTTGCCTGAAGACCAGCTATCACGGGTCAAAACAGGGCAAACCCTGCAGGCCCAGGCCTGGGGCGAGGGGCCCGTCTGGCCGACCACGGTGCGTGAAGTCGCGGCCAGCGCAGACCCGATGACGCGCACCTACTTGGTCAAACTGGCGCTGCCCCCCGCCGCCTAACCTGCCCTGGGGTCCACCGCCACCGTGCGGCTGACCCCAGCGACCACGTCGGTACAAGCCATCCGCTTGCCCACCAGCGCCCTGCGTCAGGAAGGGCAGGGCTCGGCGGTGTGGGTGCTTGACAGCAGCGCGATGACCGTGAGTTTGGTGCCGGTTCAACTGGGACCCGTGGTGGGCAGCGAGGTGGTGATTGCCTCCGGCCTGCAGCCGGGACAGCAGGTGGTGGTGGCGGGCGTGCACGTGTTGACGCCGGGGCAGAAGGTCACGCTGTTCAAGCCCGTGATCGACGCCACGCGCTGAGCCGGGAGCCGAGATGACCACGACTACCAAGGGATTCAACCTCTCGCTGTGGGCTTTGC
>JACCDW010485923.1_pt1 | contig 17580 bp, 22 predicted proteins | sample 7449781 | NCBI WGS metagenome assembly JACCDW01 (sample SAMN15323449, study PRJNA562643) | freshwater metagenome | isolation source: river surface water | place: USA:Blue River Watershed | collected 2017-08-18
CATCCTTGGACTGATGGCTGTACTTATTGGCTTCCTGGTCATGAGATCCCCCATGGTCCTCTCAATGTGTTTGAAAATGTCTGGGCATGTGGTGAATCATTTTCCCCTGATCGTCAATGCTGGATTGAAGGCGCATTAGAGTCGGCAGAAGAACTTGTTAGTCATTTGTTACGGAAGAAATAATGAGAGCAAATGCGTAAAAAGCTCAACTTAAAACTGTACGGACGATGTAGAAACAATGTACATCCACATCTACACTACAACTACATCCGACGATGAGCTTCATGTCTGGTGGTTAGATGTTGATCAAAAATCAGTTGAATTGCTAGATGATTTCCATATGATTTTTCACAAAATGAAATCATATGGTTTGATCAAAACTTATACAGGTGATATTTTGGATGTTGATAATCTAGAAATATTTGATGAAAAAATTATTCTAATGGGAGTAAATGTTCCACCTGAGACTACATTAATTAAATTACAAGATGGAACCGAGCTTACAATTAAGCATGGAACTACCAAATTTATAAATCGTTTTAATGATCTTTATGGTATATGTTGTGCAGATTATGATATAATAAATACATTTTCTTATGATGACCCGCAATATGTAGCGGAATCAGCCGAGATAGTTCGCTCAACAATGCTAAGAATGATACCTATCACAGATAATTTAATCAGTGTTTCAATTATGAATAAGACGGTGTATATGCCACATATACAATTAAATACAATTCAATATAATATTCTAAAAATAAATACCAGTAATGCAATTATGAAGAATTGGTTTGGTTATTTTATTAATACACAGAATAAAGATTTATATGATGCAGCATGTGGTATTTTAGAATCAATGAAGGTTTCTCAGTCTTCTGCAATAACAGTTGAACATCAGGAAGATGCTGTTACAACTGAACCAGTAAAGTCGGCAAATAAATTATGGGTTGAAGAGTTTTGTAAATTATATGCGGAAAAAAATGAAAACTCTGATACATTATTATCGGAAGCCTACCAGCAATATGTAACAGCATCTTCATGGACTGAAACTGAAACAGTTTCAATGTCACAGTTTATTAAATATGTAAAAGAAATGCCGATCTTCACCATTAAACGTAAATCAAAGGGTATGGTCGTAACCGGATTCAAATTTGTAATTAATTTACATCAAGATTGGCATAATAAAGTTAGAAATGGACACTTAAATGAACGAAATCTTCTTTTTAATATTGATCAAAGAAGCCTTTTTATTTCTAAGTATGATTATAATAAAAGATTAGCAGAAATGAATTTAGTTGATGGGGAATATTATTTGGAAGCGTATGTCTTATTAAGAAATATTTTTAATTCAAAAAATATTAAGACTATTATTCAACAATTTGTTAAGAATCCTCTAATAGCTCCATCTTTGCCATTATTTTCTAATTATCTCAAGGAATATAGTGATAATCCATTTTCCAAAGAGAGCCTCAATGCATTATATGACATGTCAAGAAAGGTTGTATTATTAAATCCTTTTGCCAAAATAACACAAACATCCGCAAATACTTTCGGAAATATATCATCTAATAGTATTTTTAATAGCACCGCTATTAAGAATGATATTGAAGAATATAATCCATGGGAATTATCATTTAGTTCTTGCATAGAAACCCCTGATAATTTAAAAAATACTGCAAAAAGAGAATCATATAATCGTTATTCATTATTGGATCAAGTATTTAAATAGATATAGATAATCTTCCGGGCTTTAAAAATAAATATTATATATTACTATATGGGTGATATTATTCCACCATCTCGTTATATTAAGAATGAATTTTTCAAAATAAAGGTCGGATCAAAACATTTAAAAATGTCAATTTATGAAACTGACAATTTAATAAATATTTATATTGGTGGTCCTAAATTATTTTGTATCCATGCAACTGTGAATAAACCAGAATCAATATTTGTACAAAGAGGAATTCATAAACTTCATGTTGGATCTATTGAAAAAATATACTATAATCAACAATGTTCATTGGAACATAATTTCATTAGAGGAGTTGATACGAATATGATTATATATTTATTATGTCAATATGTGCGTGATAAATATTCTTATGTTACACATTTGCAATTTAGCGATGCAAGTAGTCGTACATGCGATAATGGAACTGATGTGAGTTTAATGGTTATGACATACCTTTATAGTGAAATGACATGGTATCAAAAGAATTTTGAGGCAATAGTTGTTCCTGACCAGGTTGCAAAACTAAAAGAAATTGTTAGAAAATACAATGAACAAAAACAATTATATACATGGGAAGCATTTAATGAAATCTTTATTAAAGGATCATTGCCAATTCCAGAAAATGAAATGAAGGAGATGTATGAATCTGCCGAAACATGGATGCATTTTTTCAATCCATTAATGATGCGAATAAAAATAGCCAAATTTTGCAATTTTATTAGTCCATGGTTATCAATATTTATTGAAAGAGTTTTAAAATATGAATTTTTAGGCATACCTTATATGTTTGTGTTGGATAAATTGCCGTCAATTGAATATGAAATTACTTCATTTATTTTTGGAGGCAGACGTAAAAATTTTACTAAAAAACGTGCAAGGCGTGTTCCACGTAATGAAATGTGATTAGTGGCTACTCAAAGCTTGCAATAAATGCATCTTTGCCGTTCTTAGCCAAATACTCCATAGATCTCATAGTCCATCCAAAGGATGCACCACTATGATCATTGTATCCTAGCTTCTCCATATTATCTGAAATAGTACGAACCATCGGATTAGATGAGAACATGAAAGACTCTTCATTAAAATTCTTCATAAAGTCCCAACCGCCCTCAGCCATTGTGATGGCATGATAGGCGTTCTCAATCATTTGACGAGAATGTTCATCCTTGATCTTATCAAAGTCGGCAATTTCCATTGTAATAGACATTTGAATAATTGATATATGAATATGTATTTAATAATTTCAATTTTTAAATGGAAATGATATAATATATTTATGTTGATTATACTTTAATATAATTTCTCAGTGCCCTTAATAGATAATGGCAGTTGATTCACATGTTTTTATTGCACTCGCTCACATCTTACTCTTCGTGCCCTTCCTTCTCTACGTAGGTATTGAGCGTATGTCGGTGCCCGGCTATGTATTTACTATTCTGTTAGCTCTTGGAGCAGTTGTCTTCGTCTTCCATGCCTACAAAGCCTTCGTGCGCCTAACTCGTGGATCTCCATACGCCTGGGTCAATATAATCCATGCAGCCATCATTGGACCCCTCATGTTCTTCATTGGCTTCAAGGGGCGTGATACTCCCCGTTGGGCTTATGAGCTACTTTTAATGGTCGGCTTCGCTGGTCTTGGATACCATTTGTATTCGCTGATCAGATCGCTGCAGGTCTATAACGCCGACAAAGCTGAAAAATTAATTGGTGCTCGTAGTGGCAGCTACCAAGGATCTCATTAAAGATTTTCAATAGTCCGAGCGAAATCTAATGATTAGTTACGGTATTTAATTATATAAAATTACTAGCTTAAAATAGTTATAGTATTTATATTTATAAAATGGACGAAACATTATTACAAATAACAACAAATACAGAACATAAATTATTGATGAAATGGGAGCATTATTTTGATATTTATGAGAAATATTTGTCAAAATTTAGAAATACTAAATTAAATTTCATGGAAATTGGTGTTTGTTTTGGGGGAAGTATGGATGTATGGAGCAAATATTTTGGTAAAGCTGCTAAAATTATAGGAATTGATAATTCTATATCAGTTAAAAATTTGGATTATCCTGATAATGTAAATGTATTAATTTGTGATCAAGAAAATCGGACTGAACTTGAAGAAACATTCAGAAATCAAGAATTTGATGTTATCATTGATGATGGTGGACATACAATGAATCAACAAATTAATAGTTTTGAAGCTTTGTTTCCTTTGCTTAATTGTGAACATGGTGTATATATAGTTGAAGATACACATACTTCATATTGGAATTCATTTGGCGGTGGACTACGAAAGAAAACAACATTTATGGAGTTTGCTAAATCACTTATAGATTATATAAATGTTGATCATTTTAGAGAGGATGATAATTTATCATTATATGAACCGTTAAAATTATCATTAATTAATCATTTAACAGAAATACATTTTTATGATAGTATGGTTATTTTTATCAAAGGTAATAAAAATCCTAAATCTACATATCATTATTATGGTAATTCCAAAGTATTAAATGCGGGTACTAGCAAACAGGTTTATCCAAATAATAATGCCTAATACTAAATTATTAGTATCTAATTTATAAAAAATATATAAAGGTTATATCTAAAGGTTATCCATAGTCCGAGCAAATTCAGATGATGGACTAATGACTCCATGATCAAAGAGGCATGTGCTCAAATGATAATAGAGCCCCGTTTGGCTATTTGCTGTATGGCCACATAGGCCACAGACATGCTGACCATCATCGGACCGTTGAATGATATCATCTGAAATATATTCACGTCCATGAATTCTGATGCAATGAATACGTACATTTCCTTTTCTGACATCTGCGAAGTCGCAGTCATCAAATGGACAGACAGTTCTATCAACTTGTTCTTGTTCCTGTGTATGTTTTCTCAGTTTGTGCAAAGCCAGTTCCTGTTTTTGCACAAATGATTTTTTACATATATTACATTCATATGGGAGTTTTCCTTCATGAGTTTGTAAATGATAGAACATAGTGTTTTGTTTCTCTTTCACTATATTGCAATGAGGACAGACGAAATGACCTTCATCGTTTTTGATGTAATTATTTCGTTTTTTCTGTTCCATAGTATCAGTGGTCAGACCCGACCAAAAAATCTTCAAATTTTCGGAGCGTGTTCCGAATCTTAGAGTCCATCAATGAAAGCCGCAACATCTGCTGCACCCGTCATTGGTTTTCCACCATCAGAGTTATTGAAATGGAGAACAGGTTGTTCGGCCGCCTCTATCCACCTCTTATGGTATAGATCCAGTTGTCGCAAATAATCTAGCGGAATCTCTTGCTCTCCATCACGAGCACGGCGCTTAATACGCTCCAAGCAGACTTCAGGGCTGGTATCAACATAGACGAGTCCATCAATCGGTGCAACTCCATCAAGCATCTCATACCAGCGATTATATAGATCCCATTCAAGGAGATCCATCTTACGATCATCACGGAGCATCTGTGCGAAGACATACTTATCGGTCTCCAAGCAACGTTCAGTGATAAATACATTATTGGCGGCCTTTGCAGGATCCGCTTCACATTCTTTTTGCCATTCTGCAACGGCGCGTCGGATGTTCTGTGCGCGACTCAGGATCGCACAATTCTGAAAGGTGTAGGCATAACGACGAATATCCTTATAGAATACATGGAGCAATGATTCTCCTTCATCGTTCTTCAGGGCCGTCCAAGTACTCAAAGGTTCATCAATAAAATGATAATTCGGATATTTCTCATGGAGCTCCCGTAGCAAAGTACTTTTACCTGAGCCAATATCACCTTCAATGGAAATAATGCGTGGTTTGAATGCCATCTTTCTTGAAAACATCGGAGACCGCCTACGGATAGTCAATTTTTCTTCCGAGGACCTCTGGTCGCGTCTTCAGTTGTGCTGCGCACTTAGGCCAATTGTAAGCCGCTTATCCAACGTCCATTCAACTTATCTAGTGGAAGATGATCCAGATGTTTAGCAAAGATTAGCATTCCATCCAAATTTAGATTATTAATAGGAAAATATGTTGCAACAGTTAAATCCTTTTTCATTATAGTCGCATTTTTTATCATAGATCCAATGAAGTCGGCATCATCGGTAATCCATTGATCAATATTCTTTGTCGCAAGCTGCGGCTGCTGTTTAATGATCTCCGAGGCAGGTCCTGCAGCCGACCAGAAGGTGGAACCAACTAGCATTGAATCTCCATCATGGATCTCTGTATTATTCAAAACAGTAATATTACTCTTGGGAGCTTGATCCATGACTTCATGCAACTGATCAATGTTTCGCACATGGGACCGAAGACCATTTCCACAAAGCTCCACAAGTCCAGGAACAACATAGACCTTCGGCCAAGTCGTGCTCACGAAGTTCCGCAACTTGATTGATTCTTCATAGTTTGAACCATAGAGAGGAAAGCAATCTCCAAGGAGAACTAGATGCTCATGCGACATCTTCGGTTGCAAACATGGCTGGATTTTTCCAAAAAGCCGACTTCTGAACTGATAATTCATTTTTGCACGTAGTCTTTATAAATTATATGATCAATCTCTTTAGACACAATGTAAAAAAAAATTGAAATATGACGTAAGTTATAGAGAGAAGCACACACACAACCAATACAAGAATGCTAATCACCGAGACAGAGTTTAACAAGCTTTGGGACGAGAGCCCTGGATTCAGGCTTCTCATAGTATTTACAAGCATGCTTGCCGTTGGTTGCGCAGTACTTCTGATCATGATTCTTATGGTAAATCAGAAGACGCGCAAAGAGAAGGCTAATGAGCTACAAGAGAAGAAGAAGAAGGCAGAACACACACTAACTGAGATTATGCTCAATAATGATGTGATTCTGTCCCAATTGAATGGAATCTTGCGAAACCTACAAGTCAAGCGAACTAGAGAATACATGCAACCTGGCACGGAAAAGCCCTATATTTTGGGCAAAATCAACGAAGAAAAGAGTAAATCTGAGATTGAAATTGAGTCTATGATTGCCAAGATCCGCCAGAACAATAGGTATGTTAATAGCTTGAGCCATACCGATCTAATTAGTAGTCGGTGAAAAAGGCCTGAAAAGGCATTTACAGGCACAAAATGCAAGAAAAAGAGTAAATTTTTAGTCATTTTTGACCCTATTTCAATTTTTAAATAAAATTGAAATATAGGCATTTTTGGCCAAAAATGGGTATATCCATATATAGACCTTTTTTGCATTATATGGGCATTTTGCATCAAATTTTAAATAAAATTGAAATGGGTGTTTTTCCTATGTAAAAATCATACAAAAAGCAACAGATCACAGGACCCCTAAAATGACCAAGCTTGAGAAGATTATCTGCTGTACCATCTTGGTACTCATTGCAGCTATCGCCGCACCATTTGTGCATTTCGCTCAAGTTTATATGGATGCATATGAACCTGATGTTGCCCCAAAGGTCCCAAGAGGACTAACCGTCTCTACAAACAACCATAGGGTTGTTACTGTAGAGGCCCCCACTGATGTCCATAAGATGGACATCCCCCAGGTGGCACCTATAGTGGTGCCCACCATTGTCCATGAGATGGTCATGGAATCTGTAACAGAGAAGAGGCTATTGGAGCTTTATGAGAACTGTTACAATGATGTACAAAAAATGCATGCTCCTGAATTAGAGAAGAGGAGAAAAATACTTAAGAGTCTAATTCATGATGAGGATGCTATGATTGAGTACTTTAACACAATGAGTGAAGATTTAGATCTAGACCTCGCCAAGTGTTACAAGAGGTACCTAGGATCTACTGCATATTTGAATACTTTGAGTAAGAATTAATTGAGCATTTTTTCGTTATATCTTAGATTTATGTTTGTATATAAGATATAACGAAAAATATTTAATTTTTCATGAATCTTTAGAGAGCTTCAATAGTGATATTCTCTTCATTGCGATAGTCAAATAGACCATATTCAAATTCATGTTCTGTATATACAACCCAACCATGATCGCCTTCATATGCGGCGTCTTCAAGTGAGTTCATCATAAGATCTTGCAGAATCTCTTCTGCTGTCTTTTCTTCATCAAACTCATAGACAAACTCAAGCTTCATGTCTTCTAGCCATTTGGCGGATTTAATAGTTCCTTCCTCAAAGATGATATATTCAATGAATTCATTGATATCATATTTCTTCAAGTGTTCTTCGGGATCAAAGCCATCGGCCTCCATCTTTGCAAAATCTGGAGCCATCAACTTCTTCTTTTCCTTCATCTCTTCATAGAACTCCTTCAATCCAGGAATCGGTGTTCCTGATGGCAACTCATAAGGCTCTTCATCTGTTTCAGAGTCGGCATCATAATCCAACTCCTCCTGAATAAACTCTAGCTGCAATGTAATCTTAAATGTCTTACTCATTGTGTTTGATTGTGTGTTTAGTGATTTAAATGGGATTTCTTTTTCAAATTTTTTATCCGAATTTGAATAGAATTTATAGAGTGTCAACAATTAATTAACAAGACCACATGTCAAAACCCCGTATTGCGATTTTAACACTTGTCATTGGAGCCGACTATCGTCGTGACCTAGCAGCATGTCTTGAATCTAAGCGCGCCTATGCCGCCAAGCATGGCTATACATACATTCAAGCAGGTGAAGAGTTCTGGGATCGTGAAAGACCAATTGCCTGGTCCAAAATCCTTTTCTGGCAACATGTTCTTCGCACAAGAGGCCAGGAGTTTGATTTCTTCTGGATCTCTGATGCAGATGTCTATATAACAAATCCAGAGCTGCCTCTAGAAGATCATGTACTTCCATTAATGCCACCTGACGCTGACCTCATGTGGAATATGGATGCCTGTAAAAATCTTAATAGCGGTAATATGATCTTCCGTGTCGCCTCTTCATGGCTTCCTAACTACCTTGAGCAGGTCTGGAATAAGACTGATAACTTATATCATATCTGGTATGAGAATTTGGCAATGATTCAGGTGTTCCAGAGCGACGCTGAAGCGACACAGAAGATTTTTACTAATGAAAAGCATTGGATCTTTAATGCATATATTGGAGGTCGCAAAGGTGAGCGCCTATGGCAACCAGCTGACCTTCTAGTCCATTTTGCAGGTGTTTATGAGACAACTGTGATGAAAAGATCAATTGAGGAGATACTTCGTGGTGCAGTTCCACGTATTAAATTCTTTCCTCCTGAAGACGATGCAGCTACCCAGGAAGGCCGTGTATAAATTTGATGATTTATAGATCTCTATCAATGTTTATTCAAGATGAGTAAAAATACTATTGAACTCCCAGCCAATATGAAGGTGGCTGAGCTGAAACAGATAGCAAAAGAAAGAGGAATTGAAGGATATTACAAGATGAAGAAGGAAGAATTGGTTGAAGCTCTGAAGCCCAAAGCCAACACTGAAGAAGTTATTTGTGATGATGCGCTCAAAATTCTTCCCAGCCTGAAGGCGGAAGAAGCACAGATCATTATTGCAGATCCTCCATACAATATAGGGAAAGATTTCGGAAATAATTCGGATAAACAGGGCACCGAAGAATATCTGACCTGGTGTGACAAATGGATCAAAGAATGTTTGCGTATTCTGAAGCCTAATGGTACTATGTTCATTTATGGCTTCAGTGAAAATTTAGCTCTTATTCTTTCGCGGATTCCGCCGACAATTAATAGACGTTGGCTCATATGGCATTATACAAATAAAAATGTCGCATCACTCAACTTCTGGCAACGATCACATGAATCAATTCTCTGTTTATGGAAAGAAGACAAAATCTTCAATCGCGATGAAGTACGAGAGCCATATACTGAAGGATTCCTACAGGGTGCCGCAGGGAAGGAGCGTGCAGCGACAAAAGGGCGTTTCTCTAAAGGAGATCAGAAGACAACATATAATGCACATCCTGCTGGTGCATTGCCGCGCGATGTAATTAAGATTCCTGCTCTTGCAGGTGGCGCGGGAAGCAAAGAGCGTGTGGCACATCCAACTCAGAAACCACTTGCACTCTGTGAAAAATTAATTAAATCTTGTCGGCAGCCCGATGGATATGTATTGATACCTTTTGCTGGATCAGGATCAGAGGCTGTTGCCGCTGCTGCTGCTGGACTTCCATTCAAGGCTATTGAAATTAATTGCGAATATGTGAAACTTATTCAGGATCGGTTGGCTCACTTCCCTTTGGTTGAACCGAAGGTTGAACCAAAGGAGCAGAAGGAGTAGCAATAAACTTGTTATAGATATCAAGTAGTGATAGTTTTTTCCCAATATTAATAGTGGTAGATGCAATCAAATGTTTTTTGAGTTCATCTGTGACTGACACATCAATCCATAGTTGAGAGGACATGGCATAGCTAATGGACATTTTACATCCTTTCACTTCTTCGGTAGTCCATCCTTGGATTTTATTAGTAGTTGCTCTGGTCTTACCAGTCATTGGGCTCCATTTATAGGTTTCGGGATCAAAGATTGGATCGGTAGCTGGAATTAGATACCAGTCATATTTGATTTTCTTGCCTTTGGAACTCTCATCACGAACAATGATGGAATAGAATTGGAAATTCTTTCTATCATTGATTTCTTTTTTAATACTTTCAATACAATCAGTTCCATCCGCTTTACAGACTTTAGTCAAGCGATAAGAACTGATCTTGAATAGTTTTCCAGATTTTTCATATTTGGAAGTTTTATTGGAAAATGATCCGAATGAACATTTAATATCTGCACCAGGTTTATGTGATCCATCGGCCTTTGAATATACCTTGTAGTCGGCAGCGCTCAAGATTTCAGCATTAATATCTTCCCAAAAACCTTCTTTAATAACTTTATCATTAATATAATGATATGCACTAATAATTTTAGGATAAATGGATGCGAGTGCATCTTTGTCTTTTGCCTCTAGGGTTTGAATAGCATCGGCAGATGCAGCCGGCCCAATAATAGTATTACGAGTTGTCATTTTATAATTTAATACATTCCACATTTCTTTTCAGTTTTATGAAAAAAATTTGAAGTGACATATTTTCAATATATCAATACAAATTTAATAATCTATCAAATGTCATTCAAGGATCTTGATTGGGTTGTTGGAGAAGGCTTGGAGCCTAGTCCTTTAACTTACAGGCTATATGATGTATATGTTATTGGACAAGTACTTACACGTCCTGAGGGATCGGATACAATATCAACTGATATTATTCCACTAATGTATTTTGATAAGGAGTTTAATTATATTCCAGAACTAGCGCCAACGTATTTTAGAGTAAGACAATATGAAACAGCAAAGATTCATCGTATTCATAAGCCAAGTCCGAAGGAACTTGTGGAGGCTAAGAAAAAGATGGCGCGCAAACAAATAGTAAAAACATTGGAGATGCTTCCAGAAGAAGTTGCATCTCGTATTGCAGCATTTGTTGTATAAAGGCGTCTACATTATTGTACAATTATTGTGTGCAGATCCATAGCGTGCAAAATATATTTTTTGTAGGACCTCAACATCACGATCAGCCGAATGAGCATCTGCAGGCGCCTCTTCCGCGAAAGTTGCACGATATAATTCATCCAAGCCAGGCCATTTGAACGGCTGTTCAGCAGTAGGATATTTTGCAGGAATCTTCAGTTCATTCATAGATGCAAGCATAGTGCAGAATTCCTTTTTATACGGCCACCATGTTGCAACATCATCTGAGAGGCGCCACTTATAGGCATTTTGCATGACATTTGAGTCAAATGCCATGTTATGTGCAATAAGGCGATCAGTGCGACGGCATTCATGTTTAAATTTCTTGAGAACCTCTTCCAGTGGTCTTCCAACCCGTTCAGCCATCTCGTGTGTAATTTTATGGAATTTAGCGGATTCTTCAGTCACGATCCAACCTTCAGGACGAATAATGAAGTGTTCCTTCGCTTCCAGGCGACCTTGATCAAAGATCTGCCAACTAATTGAAACAAGATCCGGCCAATTATTGCGTTCTTCCAGAGCGGATTTTCGGTAATTCTTCGGCAAACCTGTAGTCTCCGTGTCAAAGATAATAATACGTCGTGGTGCCATTTGTTCTTCGGTTACTTCCATTCTTCCTATAAAATTAATCAAATTTATTTTAGGTTATAATAGAAATGAGACTTCTTCTTCTTGTTCTAATCGCTGCTCTCAGCATCTATCTTGTCACTAAGGAAACTTTTGGAATGAGCCCAGGTACCTTAGATCAGCTTCAATCCACTTCAACGCGTCCTATGCGCGGTCCCTATCTTCTTTATTAATCTAGAATATATGTCAATAAAAAGCAGATAGGGATCGCGCATATATGTAATAAGTGATATGCAAGAAATGGTTAATGCATTTATTGAAGCAGAACCAGATACACAACATGTTTTTAAAGATTATCAAAACTATAAATTACCAAATGGAACACAAGGCACACATCAGGTTCCAAAGGAGATACTTGAATTTTATGATGCAGATAAACACTTAATGAATATTGATACATTAACTGATTTTTATATTATAGCTCTTGCTGATATGACTATAAGTAATTGTAAAGAGAGTGTATTTACTCAAATAGCAACTTTAATTAGACAAGCTGGAAAAGAACAATTGTGCAAAATTTTACATGGATTTAATCCTACACGTAAAAGTTTTATAAAAAATAAAACACATTAAACTCCATCATAATCTTGTAAAATACCACTATCATTTATAAGAATTCTTTGTTTTCCTAAACGAACAACACTTGCATACCATTTATTAGCTGGGAATTGTAATTTCTTCCATACTGCATCATTATTATAATTCCAATGTTCATGTGTTGATATTAGGAGAGGCAATGACCATTCATATAAACTAATAATTTTATCATATAATCTTTCATTGATAATATAACCAGCTGATCCATGTGCTTCACTCATTTCTGCAAAATTAGGATCACTTGGCATTCCAGTAATATTACGTAGGCTATAAGCCAACATTAAGACATCAAAATCATTTCCATAATTATCAAAGAATGTTTTGATAATTTCATATAATTTTTCTTTGCCAACACAAAACTCAAAATCATCTTCAAGAATTAAAACATTTTTTAGTTTTCTTTCACGGGCAAGTTTAATTACCTCTAAATGTGATGTACTAGCTCCAATAAATCCTGGTGATATTTTAAATGCATTGAATCTTTCAAAAGGGATATCATATTCAGTAAGCATTTGTTCAATCATTTCTTTTTTATCTGTCCTTTCAGCCAGATTAACATAAAATGCCATATCAACAAATTCACTAATACTCATCTGTATTATATTAAATTATAATTAATTTGTCTTTAAGATATACAAATTAATTATAATTTAATATAATTTTATTTTAAAAATTCTATACGTCTAAGGTAAATCTATACTAATGCAAAGCTCACGGCAACAATTGCGATAGTAATTTACAAGACGGCTAAGATCATTAGGACCCAACTTAGCATAACCCTTCTTATAGGAATTCCACAAGGCAGTGCAGCCCTTAATACATGTTGTATAGTCTTTACAATTAAAACTATTATTAATTAATAGATTTAGTGGTTCAAGACAACGTTCCTTAATATTTGTATAATTTGTGATCATTTCTGTATAATCTCCATAATATACATCAAATATTTCAGGATGATCAAAATAAACAGCACTAAATAACTGTTCATCAGCATGACCATATCCAGCATTCATAAAGTCCATGAACTTAGACTGTATTTCTCTACAAAATTCACCCATATAATATTTATTACCAGTGAAGAATCCACTACACATTGAACAAAGTCCTCCATATCTGAAATATTCAGGTAGATTAGCTACAAGTTCTTTTGGTCTATAATCAATGTAACATGTTGAAAATTTATCTCTCTGTTGTTCAAATACTGAGCTGAGTTCAATAAGATTTTTATATCCCATACGTTCAATGCAAATATTTAGCCAAGAAAAATGAGTTGAATTAAATGGATTTTCGGCCATTGCACGTTCAAGCATAGCATAGCGGGACATACAAAACAGATAATATGATGCTGTATTACGATCATCAAATCTATAAGGATTTACACGACGATTTTCAATAATCTTATTGCGATATTGTGTTAGTGGGAAATCTTCAAATGATTGAACAATATATTGTGTCTTATCCGCTAAAAATGATGGACGTAGTGACTTAATTTTCTCCACATTTTCAGGCTCACAGAAAATAATCATGTTTTGATCCAATGATAGTGTTGCGATAGCATTTGATAAATAATGTGTATCTGGGCGCGCCTTGATTGAATCAGATGCATCTGACATCTTAGTTAGATCAAAATAACCTGTCACGATTGTCCAATTTGTACAAGGATTATATGCAGGAAAAAGTGCTGATTGTGTAAAACGAATAACACCAGTACCAGACCAATGTCCAAAAGATGTTAAATCAAGTTTTTCAGCAGTAGGGATCTTATACCAGAAATTATCTCTCATAGGCTTGAAATACCAAATATCATCGCAAATAAGAGCACCTTGATAATTATTTGCTTTTAGCCATTCATAAAATTCATATTCACGCCCACCCTCATGAGGATCAATGTCAAAAAAGATTAATGGACTTGCCAGAAGTCTTTCAGTCCAATTAGCACGTGATGGAGTATCAGTAACAATGTCTTCAATGTGGTAATTTACATTTGAAATGGAAGGGAGAGGATATAAATTAGAGATATCAAAACTATGAACAATATTATTCTTATTATAAGATAGTGCTGCAGCAGAGGCACCGCGATGTGTTCCAATATCAAAGATCTCCACTCCATTAAATTGCATTGAAAGATAGGCAAGCATTTTGTAATGTTCAATACCAGCATCATTTAAAAACTCTTCATGTCCAATAGTATGATTGCTAAGTGACTTATACAAGTCAGATAAATTAATCTTTCTAATATGTTCAAGATTCATTTTAGTTACAAATATAATAAGTTGTTTAAGCTAGTATATAAAGCGCATATAAGAATATTAACTAGAAAATGCGTGTTCTAGTATTTGGCCATAAAGGATGGATTGGTTCAATGTTTGCTGCAGCAACTAAACACACTATTTTGGAAGCCAGTTCTAGGGCAGATAACTATGAAGCTGCTACAGATGAAATCCGATCTAAAAATCCAGATTGTGTTGTGTCATTTATTGGGCGAACACATGGCGAAGGTTTTGGTACAATTGATTATCTAGAACAACCTGGGAAATTAGTTGAAAATATGCGTGATAATTTTATTGGACCAGTTAATCTGGCTACTATTTGTGATAAACTCAATATACATTTTGTTTATCTTGGAACTGGTTGTATTTATACTTATGAATCTGAAGGCCAGGTTTTTACTGAGGAGGATGCTCCCAATTTCTTCGGTTCATCTTATTCTACTGTTAAAGGTTATACTGATACTTTTATCCGCCGATTTAATACGACTTTGCAGCTTCGTATTCGTATGCCAATTAGTAAAGAACCTAATAATAGAAATTTAATAGATAAACTTGTAAGTTATGCGAATATTTGCTCTATTCCTAATTCAATGACTGTTTTAGATGATATGTGGCCAATTATAGATACTATGATTAATAACAAGACAACTGGAACTTATAATTTAGTCAATCCTGGTCTAATTGAACACAATGATATTCTTAATATGTATAAAACATATTGTGATACCAATCATGTTTGGAATCTTGTTGATTATAATAGTCAGATGAAATTTATCAAATCTCATCGGTCTAATAATGCTCTTTCAACCAATAAATTAGAGGATTTCTGCAGATCAAATAATATTTCTTTACCAAATATTACAGATTCAGTATTAAGTTGCATTCAATCAAGAAAGAGTAATTAACTTTTTAATATTTTCAATAAAACTAGTATGAATCTCTTTCCATCCAAGCGCATTTAATGCGCTCGTATCAACAGAATAGCGGAAATCATTGAATGGACGATCTTCAACATATGTTATATGATTTTCTAAGATTTTATCTTCAGTTAATTCATTTACCAGAATTGTAGCAACATCCATAACTGAATATTCTTGTGAAGTACCGATGTTATATATAGAATTAATTTCTCCTTTTTCTAAAATAACAGTTAATGCATTACTTACATCTTCTGCCCAAATGAAATTACGTCGTGTTTCACCTTTTCCATGAATTGTAAGTTTCTGACCAGATTTCAATAATTTGATAAACTTTGGTATTAGTTTCTCAGGGTATTGATTTGGTCCATATACATTATTGCAACGAACTATTATTACTGGCATTTTAAAACTATGATAGTATGAACGAACAATGAATTCTGCTGCTGCTTTAGTTGCTGCATACGGATTTGTTGGATTTAATAATGAAAACTCAGTACATCCAGGATGCAATCTATCTACCTCACCATACACTTCATCAGTTGAAAAATGAATAAATTTCTGCAGACGTCCATATTCTTTTGCTGCTTGTAATAATGTATGAGTTCCTAATACATTATCTATTGTATATTGGAGTGAATTATCAAATGAATTATCTACATGTGATTGAGCTGCAAAATGAATGATAATATCAATATTATGTTCATATAAAATATGTAGTATTAAATCTTTACTTGTAATATTACCTTTAATAAATTTATAACGTGTATTGGGATTGACATTATTCGTAGATGCACAATAATTTAAACAATCTATATTAAAAATATGATCATTTACATTTTTTTGTAAATAATCATTGATGAAATTTGAACCTATAAATCCACAACCACCTGTAACTAATATATTCATTTTCTATATGTTTACTATATGTAACATATTTAGACCCCTATTAGATCTCTGTGTTGAATATTATTTATATTTTTAACATTTATCAGAAATATGACAGAGGCTGCATCAAAACTTGGGCGTCTTTTAGAAAATCGTATAACAACACGTTTTGCAGTCCATGAAGGAGCTGTTGAGATCGTGGAGGAGGTCACGTTGTGCCAGGCATATGGTGATTGTTGTTTTGGAATAGATCATTTTATTCGTTACGGAACAAAGCAAGTTCATGTACAGGAGAAATGGGAATCTCATAGTCCTAAACTGAGGGATATCCGCCATTTCATTGTTGCCAGCAACTCTTTAGCGGCTAAGCTACCGACAATGGAAGCCCCATTGCGCATATATTTGAGCCGAAGACCAGTTGTTGCACCAGAATCATTATTTGCATTACAGGCCTCCGGGTCAGAGACGCTTTCCAATTACACAGATATAGAGATCGCAACAGAAGAACTTTATAACCGGGTTTGTCGGCATTTTAGTTTGGTGCCAAAGGCACTGACACCAGAATTAATTGAACGCTTGAAGAAAGCCACTGAAGATTATGAGGCTGAAACACGCACAGTGACAAATCACCGTCTGCAACCTCAGATTGCGGCAGCTCTTAACTCCTTTTCTGAAACAGCAGTTCCAAGGCTACTAGGGCAGCTTTATGGTCCTCAGATAGCCGCAGATATTATTGATCATATTCAAACTTTGTGCACACAGATGGCCTTGGGCCAGCTCCTGGCATTCTTTAAAGCACGTAGAGCAACCGCTACAGAATATGATATTTGGATCGGGGTTCTAGAAATCCTGAGACCAATACAAGTTTTAATGGAACAGGTAAATGCTGAAACTGGCCGGCGTATCTACTCACGGCAAAACATTGGTCCTCCTGCAATTGTACCGACTGCTAGAGAACAAGAGGTTGAACGTGCACGACTATATAATAGAAATCGCAGGCGAGCTATTATTACAGTTATTAAGACTGATGGCTAAGGAGCTTCGGGCCTTTGGTCGGCCTCAAGAGGCCTTTGGTCGG
>JACCDW010745608.1_pt1 | contig 17578 bp, 14 predicted proteins | sample 7449781 | NCBI WGS metagenome assembly JACCDW01 (sample SAMN15323449, study PRJNA562643) | freshwater metagenome | isolation source: river surface water | place: USA:Blue River Watershed | collected 2017-08-18
AGACGACTCTAATAAATTATTCTTTGAATAGTTTAATTTAAAATCAATCCCAAAATTCCCTAGCCATCTTTGGATTGGAATTAAATCATTGTTTTTTCTTGCAAGTACAATAATATCTTCATCAACTTCTGTGTTTTCAATTAAATCTCTAATAGAACAAGCTATTGAATACGCCTCTTGTTCTTGATTTTCATAAGAGGTAAGTGTAGGTGTATCTTTTTGCCATTGTTCCAGATTCTTATTTCCAGCTACCATTGGACTTTTCTTCAATGGATGTATGTGTTTGGACTGACTAATTAAATCGTATGATTTATTTAAGATATTGGTAGTACTTCTGTAATTAGTATCTAATACAATGGTTTGAATTTCAGGTAACATATTTGACACCCATTCAAAATTGCTCAAATTAGCCCCTTGAAAACGATAAATGGTCTGTAATTCGTCTCCCACTATACACAAATTGGGTGATTCCACTTCCTTAATCAATAGACTTATAAGTGCTACCATAATCTTATTACAATCCTGAAACTCATCCACCATAATATATTGGTAACGCTCCTGTATAGATTGTCTCAATGCCAGATTATTTTCCAAAACAAATACCGCATCATTTAACATATCCTGAAACTCAATCTTACCCTTATCATCCAGAATTTGTTGATAGTTTTCAAATAATGGAATAATGGACTTGCTAAAGTCTTCTATTTTTTTTGCCAAATCCCTTCCCTTTTTATTCAATTCGCCACTTTTCAAAAGATACTCTTGTTCAAAAGGAAGAATCGATTCTAATACTTGATTTGTGTAGGATATAATACTCTCTTTAGTAATACATTCTTTCTTAAATAAATTGAAAATATTGTGAAGTGAACTTAACTTTTTAGCAGATGCAGGTTTAATATCATAAAACGAACGAGCAGTCTTTGGATCTGACAATAACTTCTCAAGAATCATGAATCTTTGACCTGGTGTTAGAATACTTGTTCCTCCTTTTACATTTGATGAGTTGCCTTCTATAATGACATCATGAGCAAACGAGTGAAATGTAGTCACTTTAACATCTTCTGCCTCTTTTCCAAGTAAACCCTTTAATTTATCCTTCATAGAATTAACACCAGCATTTGAAAAGGTTAAGCAAAGGATATTTGAAGGCTTCATATCGGTCTTTTGAAGGATATTACAGCACCTTAAAGCCACAACTGTCGACTTACCAGACCCAGCATTAGCAAGTACGCATAAAGGGCCATTAATGGTATCAACTGCCTGTCTTTGATTAGGGTTTAGACTTGATAAAGACTGATAAAACTTACTATTTAACTCCATACTCTGTTATTTAAACACAATACTAGTTTGATGTTTCGAAATCTATCTTCAAGTGAGTAAAATTTATCTATATTATTGATATTCATTATATTAAAAATAATAAGTTAATATAGAATGTACCTACAAAAAGAGTAATTTTGTATTTCAATATTTGACTATATGAGCGTTAACAAGGAGCAGTTTAAGCGATTCATGAAAATTGATGACAAAATCAAGAATGGCAAAAAAGCCACAGTCAAACAACTTTTAGATGCATGGAACAATAGTGTTTCAGATGACCATGAAAAAGTAAGTGAAAGAACAATCTATAACGATTTAAAGAAAATCCCTCTAGTATTTGCAGGAGCTACAATTGAGGAAGAAAATAAAAGATACTCCTATTCAGATCATACATTTTCGATTAAAAAAATGAATCTAAATGAAAATGATGAAACCCTACTTGGATTGATCTCCATGACTTTACAGAATTTTGAAAACACAGAGATTTTCAAGAAATACAATAAACTAAAAAAGAAAGTACTTCAAGACATCTCTAAAGGAGAAAATACAAATTACAACTTTATACTACCAGAATTATCTCATGGAAAGTCTGGTTATGAATGGATTGAAACACTTTTTGAAGCGATCAATAAAAAAGAAACAATTGATTTAGTTTATCAAAAAAATGGTCAAGAACCAAGTAAGAAATCGCTTTCCCCCTACCTTTTAAAAGAATTTAGAAAAAGATGGTACCTAATTGCATATGATCATGCAGAAAATAGAAAGTGCACCAAAGTATATGCATTGGATAAAATCAAAGATATAGTTGAATCAGAAATATCATTCTATAAAGACCCGTTTTTTAATGCTCAAGATTATTTCAAATACACTTTTGGGATTTTTCATGACTTATTGAATAAACCAATCAAATTGGTTTTAGACTTTACTGGTACATATATCGAACAGTTAAAAAATCACCCTTTAATGGCAACCCAAATGAGTACAATTATGAAGGGTGGCAAGGTATTAAGAGTTGAATTAGAACTATACTATAGTTACGAGATTGTAAGAGAGATTTTAAGTTATGGAGCAGGGGTAAAAGTGGTATCACCTGAAAATGTTGCTTTAGAAGTGAAAAAAGCAGCCTTAAAAGCTGCAGAACAATATTAAAATCTTTTTGAAGATAGATTTCAAAAGAAATAGAGAAAATTGCATAAAAATATACAATGGAATACCCTAAAATAGATTTTATATATTGGAGAAAATTATATGAAAAAACAATTAACGGTAGCAAGCCCAATAAAAGAGTACAAAAGTCTTTAGATGGTATAAAAACTACTATTTTAAAAGATTATGAAAAAAATGGCGATAGCAAACTTGCCTTGCTGTTAAAAAAAGAAAATTTAGAAGATCGAGATATGTCCAAAATCAAGCAATTAGCTGATGAAATTGCTGATGATATACACAATAAATCTAAATCTGATGATATTGAAATTAAATATCTTGAAATTTTTGATGCAATAAACGCGTGGGGTGGAATAAGTGCCAAGGGAATGTATAATCCAAAGAATACAAATAATCCAAATCAGACAACGAGAAAAACTTGGAAATTATGGATTGAGAAATACATTGATGCCATTGAATTTATTAAAATGGGTGAAACAAATAAAGCATTAGAAAAATTACACAAAGCTGAAGTGTCAGCTAAAAAAACAGGAATTGAAAATCTGGGTATTGCATTCGCGACAAAACATATGTGGTATTGGTCTGATTATTATTTGAATATGTGGGAAAAAGATGTATCTAAAAAACCAAATAATTCAAAATTAAATGAAAGATATATTGTATTTGATATGCGAATATCAAAATTACTATTTTACAAAAATCCTGAAAGGATCACTTATATAGAAGCATTAAAAAAGTTTAAAACCATTAAAAATGATTTAAATAAAGAAATACAAAATAAGAACCTAAAACCATTTGACAATTCAGATATCGAAAAAGCATTATTTGCATTTTCCCAATTTTATTTTGCGAATGACATAGATGTGTGGGACTCAGTTGGTGGATTTAAATATAAACGATATCCAGATTATTATTCAAAAGAAAAATATATAGAGATTACAAAAATTAGGATTGAACAATGCAAAGATCAAAAAGCAAAACTATCAAATGGAAAAGACTTTAAAATTGCAAGTGAAATTTTTAGTAAAACAGCTCCAGTTATGGATAAATGGATGAAAGGGGGAGAAATAATTCCAAGAGAAAAACTAGAAAGAAAAACTATTATAAAAGACAAGAAAAAATATAAACAATATCAAAAAACAAGTAGTTTAACTACAATATTTAGATTAATTACAAATGATAAAATTCATTATACTTATAGAAAAAATGTATCCACTATTGAAGAATTAAAAAAGAAAATGTTACATGCATTAAACAAAAATGATAATTGGCCTAAAAAGTGGTTTGATAGTGAAAACAAAATTGAAATTATGAAAACATTTGAAAATATTGAAGATGCTATTGAATATCAAAATAATTTAAAAACCAAATAAAGTACACTAATAGTAATAAGTGTGCATTATTAGAATAAACTAAAAATAACTTTACTAAATCCTTCCTTTGAATTCTATTATCTTCATTATTACATGTATGTTATTCAAGTTAATCGTAAAAGATTACAATAAACCAGTTGTTTCCGAAGTGGATCAAATAATAAATGCCATAACTGAAAAGAAGCCTATCAAATACATCTCCAATGGTATTGAGTTAAAGTCCAACTTTACTGTACATTACTTTAACATATTAGATATGGAGAAAGGAATTTCATATGACAGAGAAATGATATTAAAACAGGTAAATAAACAAATATCCTATTATAATGAGGATCTACTAGTAGGATATAAAACAAGATGTAATGATAAGGATATCGAATTGGCTATGATGTATGTTTTAGATAATTACAAATATTTGGCCAATTTGAATTAATTAATATTCACTATTAGGCAATAGTGCTCAAGAATTAAAAATATGTATTTACAGCAAACTCAAATTGACCAATAAACACATTTTTGAATGGGTTTATATTAGTTTGCTCATAAAACACTAACATCGCCTTCTTATATTCAATTGAATCTATTGTTCTAAATGATATTGGACAATAATGATGATTCATCAAAATTGCATTACTAATGATTCTTGCCGTTCTTTTATTCCCATCTGAAAATGGTTGTATATAAGAAATTAGAACAAGAGCCAATAATGCCTTCTCAAATATATTCTTCTTTGAATTAATCAATTCACACATGGAATTAAGAGCTTCCTTTATTTGAAACTCATTTTCTAAAGGTTTGTAATTGGTACCTGTAATACCCACTCTCCCACTTCTAATATTTCTTTTAATATCTAAATCTTTAACTAATATACTATGAATATCTTCAATTCCAGAAACTGTTATTGGATCAACATAATTTGTATGTCCAATTATAAAATCTAATGCAGCTTTATGATTTAACAACATAGTTGCTTCATCTTTTGTCTTACCTGCAGCAGTTTCTTGGTCTTTTAGCAACCTTTCTGTTTCTAACAAAGAATATGTGTTCCCTTCAATTTGTGAAGACTTCCAACTTAAATCAATTGCTAACCTTTCTAATTCATTTTTATATTCAGTCTTCGATAATTTCGATGAATTTGATGTAAACTTTTCCTGAAGTTTGTTTAATTGATCTAATTCTGAATTAGTAAAAATCGAAATTTTATGGAGTGTATTAGTTATTAACTCACTATTAAACTTATCTTGAATCAACCTATCATCAATCTCTTTTTCAAAATATTGTTCAACATCTATAGGACGTATAATATTATATGAACTACTAATTTCATATTTCCTACTTTTTAGTTCACCAATGGCACTAATGAGCTCCTCAGCTACCAAATCTTGGAGTTTTCTTCTTAATGTCACAACGCTTATTTTCAGATTCAACCCATCTAGTATTTCCTGGGAAGTACATTTGGGATGATTCTTGATAAAGTCAATTATCTCAGCGTCTCTAATTTCAGATTTCTTTGGCATAGGTCAATTTATCGATCATAAAAATATGTTTTATCGATCAAAAAGTAATAAAAATGATCGATAAAGAGATTTTATTTGATTGATAAAAACATAATTCATTGATAATGAATATATTAAAATCAATCATTATCATCAAAAAACTCATCATCTTCGTCATCGTAATAGTTATTATTTATCCGATCCTCATAACCGTACTTATGCTTATTGTAGAAATCATACCAATTTTCTATGTCCCTATCTAAAGATTTTATGACTAAAACATCCCTGTCTACATCCTTCAAATAAGGGTGTTCATAATTTACTGTTGGATCATACCAGTCGATAGCTAATGTAGACCATTCAATCCACTTCTTGATGTCTTCATTATTGCTTTCTTGTTTTTTTAATTCATTTATATACAACTTCATATTTAAAACCTTACTATACTTTTCACTCTCTCTTAATAACTTATTGAATTTATCTAAATGTACCTGTACAACCTTTTTTCTTGCTTGTATATGTTTGTAAATTTCTCTTTTCCTAATATCCTCTCTTATACTTTCTAGTTCATCTTCATATCTTTTATAACAAGTCTCTTCGAATTTTGAAATAATACTAGGTATCTTATCTTCTAGCTTAACAGTAGCACTATCTTTCCATTCTACTTTTCTATAACTTTCCTCAATTTGAAAAATTAAAATACCATTTGGTACTTTATCTTCAGAATCATACCATTTGGGATTTTGCTTCTTTACTCTATTATAACTCTCTCTTATCCTTATAGGTATTCTTTGATTATGTATTTCAACATTAGTGCCCCATTTCTTAGAATCAACTTTATGACCACGTTTAATAATTTGTTTTAATAGTGTATCTAAAAATAATAAAGCCCTATCTAATGTATTTGATGTAACATCAACAGAAACATAAGGTACATCGTCATTCATTGATTGATAATATGTATAGCTATCTTTTCTTGTTAACCTTTTTCGTGTTTCAATAATTACTTCCAAAGGATCTTCCAACTCAGATGGATAATTAAGAATAGGGACTTCTTCATCTACTTTAACTTCAATAATTTCATCGACAACCTCTCGTTCTTTTTCTTTTGTCTCAAAATCTTGTAAATTAATAATATCTGAACCAGCGAAATCATCTATAAAAGGAAACACTTCAACCTCTTTCCCAAATTGAATTTTAGACCAGTACCCATTTATGGGAAGTGGTATTTTGTAGGTAACGCATAATCCTCTTATTACACTTTCTTTAATATTTGTTTCTTTTGAAATCTTTGATACAGGTTTTGACCAAATAAGGTCATAAAGCTCTTTTCTAGTAATAGATTGCATACTTAGATAATTAATTTAAAAAAATAAGGTATTTGGTACTTTTAAGTTAAAATGTTGAGCAGAATACGATACTCTGAAATAATGTTGCCTCGTAAATAGATGTGAACAATTTAAACTTAGCTTAATAAGTTGATTTTAAACTACCAACTCCAACTTGTAGTATTGATAGTAGATTCGAGTTTATTCTCGATATCATCTGACAGTCCGCTAAAAAAATCAATGCCTGTCAGAGACTCTATATTATCTATACTTGTAACAAAGGACTTTAAATTAGAACTACTTCCCTGGTTATTAAGGATTAATGCAATGGCAATCTTCTCGGTTCCATTATCTTTGAAAATTATCTTGTAATAAGAGCATGGTACTGAAATTGTCCCATTCTTAATAGATCCACATATGTTCTTTAAAACTGGACCTGTGACAACATAAACTCCGTTCTTCTCAATTGCCCATGACCTTACTTTAGTTTCTAAGGTTTCCCAAATACCTCTATTAAAAGATGGTTCTTGTGGTGACATATTTGACATATAAAATGTCTCACTCATTGAGGTTAAATTGAGCTTCATATCCCCTGCAGGACAAAGATGCCCCCTATCGTAACCACTACCAGAGTAATCCCCACTTCCAACTGGATTACTCTTCACCATAGGATCTATTCTAAAGTCATCAGTCCTTTCTTGAGACCCATTGATAAACGAAGGAGTTAGGTCATATGCCACCCATTCAGCTTGCCTGTTACTTTCACTATAAGATATGGTAAAATAAGTGTGTTTAATTAAATACCCTTTATTGGTTGTTGGGATTAATGAAGTAGAACTAACAACTGAAGTATGTGCACTTATAGTAGTTGTATCCTTTGAACAGGAAACAAAAAGTATTAAAAGTAAAATGGAACAAAATCTATTATTCATTTTCAGAGATTAAATTTTATTAATAACTAAATTACTTAAACCACTCTCCTTTTGTTAAATATTTTTTTGGAAGACTCAAGATGAACCCATCAAAATACTCAACCAAAGCAAATTCTCCCTTAAACTCTTTAATTTTACCTATTTCTCCAATGAATTCTCTAGATGTTGCTTTGTCAGTTACATACTCTTCTAAATTATATTCATACCAAGATGTGGCATCAAACATGACAAGGTCTCCGATTGATAAATTATTCATTTACTTACTTTTAATAATCAAAGGTCAAAATGGAGATGAGAATATTAATAGCTTTTAAAATGTTTTTTCCAAGACTTTACCGCACTTTGTAAAAATAAAATATACTCATTATCTAGTGGTAAAGTTGAACTAATAAAAGATTCGGAATCTTTATCAAAACATACTACACCATGAAAAGATTCCTGGAATATATACATCGTTTTACAATGACTAGTTTTACAATCTATATAATAATTCTTTCCATTTTTAGAATATATATACGTTAATGATTTTTCTCCTCCATCTTCTCTAAATTTATTTTCAACTTCAATGGGAGGAAAATATATTTCATTATACTGAACTCTTTTCATTTCTTGCAACATTACTAAATTGAAATTACTAAATATAAATTCAGATTATCGTTTGAAAACTGATAGCAAAAGATTGATGATTGTACTACCTACCTTTCTCTCCAAACCTGACTGAGTTGTTGGTATACCTGTTTGGCGTGCAAACTTCTGTTTAGCACTTGTGATACCCAAAGCTCGTTTCCAAGAGAATGAAAATCCGTATTTTGACATATTAAAGATTTTAATCAAATCTAGTCATTTGGGATTATTTTATAAAATCTACACTTATGGATATAAGTGTGCGTTTACACCATTGATTATCAATGCTCTTTTATAAAAGTGCTAAAATTGCGCTAAATAAGGCACACTTAGGCGGCATTTTACTGCAAAGTGTAGATTTTAGCCCTAACATAAAATCTACACTAAAATGAGTCAGAAAGGTACCAAAACAACAACCTATTCTCTAGATTGGGATACCATCATCAATCTTGAATCACGTCTAATTAGAGACTTTCAATCAACTAAAACATCAGATAAGGCGAAGGATCTATTAATGATCTCAATTGGGTCTAGACTAGGTCTTCGTGTCATAGACAACTTGGGCCTGAAATGGAGGGATCTGATGGATTTGTCAATAGGCGAACGTTTCATCCGAATTGAAAAGAAAACGGGTAATGAAAGAGTTCTAGTGATGAGCACTAAACTTAAAGAAGTACTTGATTTAGTAATACATAATATCACTCCAAACCCTGACCATTATATCTTCAGTTCTCAAAAAGGGAAAGGAATGAAACATATGTGTGTTCAAAACTTCAACAAACACCTTAAAAGGATTATGTCTGATTATAAGGTCAAATACATCGGCAACTGCTCCAGTCACCTGTTACGTAAATCGTGGGTGGTAGGATCTATCAAAAAGGGTTTTGATGATGGGGATCACTTGTCATTAATAAAGGTGTCAAGACTTGTAGGACATAGTGATGTGGCTACAACATTAAAATATACCAACTTTGAACAATCAACCGCATATGGACTTTTTGAATTAAGTTAGCACTCATACTTCTCTTATTAGTACAAGCTGAGATGAAGGATATAAAAGTATTATAAATAAAATTTTTATATATTTGTATGCCCCCAAAGGATAGTTTAAAAAATTAAACTATGAAAAATCTAATCCTTATTTTCGGGGTAATACTCTTTTTCTCTTGTGCAAAAACAGATTCTGGCAAAGTCATTGCAGAAATAAAAAATCAAATTACATTACTTCAGGGTCAGGTTGAGTTGTTACAAAAAACAACAGATTCAATAAATATTGAATTAAAATCAACCAAAACACAAATTGTAATAATTAACTCAAAAATTGATTCGTTATTTAAACGAATTGATTTAATTAATAACCAACTTAGTACATTAACTTCTGATTTAAATTCAAAGATTTCATTGTTAAATAGTCAAACAACTACACAACAAAACGAAACAAATAAATCAATTCTTGATTTAATTAGTCAGATAACTTCATTACAAAAAGAGTTAACTGATTTAACTAAACAAATTGCATTAGAAAAAGAGTTACAAATAAAGGTAAATGGATATGAAATGCTACCAGTAGACCCATTATTGAAATCAAATGGAAAAGGAGTTATCACTGTTCCTGTTGTAATAATAAATTATATACCTACTGTTGATGGAATTTATCTTGACACTTCAAGAACATTTAACTCATCTATTCCCTGGGATGACATTCATAAATACACCGTGGATAGAGCAAAAAAGAAAATACTATCAGAGAAGATAATTCAAAAACATTATGTTGAAGAAGGATCAAAATTTCGTGACTATGGAACAAATAAAGTCAAACCATATATAAATATAGATGTTGTTGCATATATTAATATTAAAGATGTAAAATTAATTCCAACACAACGAAGAATGGTTGATTTAACTATAGGAACAAAAGATGATGGTATTAATAACCCAGTGAGTATTGAATGGAATTTAATTGACTTTAATGAATTATTAACTCGTATAAATTTAAAAAATTATGTCGAGAATCTAGGTGTTAAAGAAGTTTGGTTTACATCCTTTCCAAGAGAAAATGGAATAAATAATTGTTATAATGTTGCAGAATCAAACATGGCAGGACCAAACGGTGATATTTCTAATGGTGGGAATGCATCATTAACAGATTTGCCAGTATACTCTAAAACTTATGTTGTATATGGATTCAATGGATGGAGAGGTGTTGACACAGATTTACACAATAGAGGACACCAAATTGAAAGTCAAATGAAGCACATCGACATGATCACATGGAATAAATTTGCAAAAACACCGTATAATGATGGTGTGATAACTCATTATCCTCCAAATGCAAAAAATGCATATGAATATGGAAATTTAACATCAAGCAAATCTGATATCACTTCATGGAAACCATCTGGTGGAACCTTAGAAGACGTAAACGTATATTCTTGGATTAATAAAACCTATGAATTTGAAAAACAAATAAATATGATTTCTGTAAATCAATTTTCAAGTGGGGTTATTGACTATAGTAAAGATTTATTAACGTGGCCAGATAAAATCACAGGATATACCCCAGAAGTAAAATATCATGTATTTTGGTGGCAATCAATGCCGGGATATAATAATACAATTGAAGATAACGGGAAAAAAATAACTAATTGGTGGGATATTTTCTATAATTGGGATGATGCAAAAAAACTTAATAAGAAATTAATAGAATAGAAGTGAGAAATATTATTGTGTTTAATGTTAAATTTTAAACATTGTAAATTTCTATATCATAAATAGTTATTTAAAAAAATTAAACTATGAAAAATCTAATCCTTACTTTGGGCGTTATTTTAGTAATCTCTTGCACTAAAACTGACAAAGGAACGACAACACCTCCTGTGTTAATTCAAGAAGAAACTATCAAGTTCAGTACTAATTTAGATACAGTAACTTATAATGTTTCTGATACATTACCATTTACTGTTAATGTTTCTTCAAAAATACCTACTTCAGGAATACTATACTCCATTTTAGTAAATTGGACAGATAGTTCTAAACAGATTTATAAATTAGATTCAAGTTCAACATCAAGTTCTTTAAATTTGAGTATTGTAGGTTTAAACAAGCCAGGAAATTACTCTGTTTCTGTGACAGTAACATCTAAGTCAACAAGCACAAATACATCAAATAAGACTATTACGGTCGTAAATAATCCACTTGGAAGATTTATGGGATATAAAGTTCCTTCAAATGTAAAACAACTTGGAACAAACTATTGGACAAATACAGGGGTTATGGGTGATCTTATTGTAGCGGCATTTCATAAAGGTGTAAATAAAGACAGATATGGCGCGTTTTTAGATGGATTTACTTATGGAGATATGAATAATGATGGTTATGTGGATGTTTTTAATCCGGGCCAATTTTATATTCAGACACAAGCAAAATTTGCATTTTTAATTTGGAACCCTACAACAAAGGTTTTTGATAATAAAAATCTATTTAACGACAAATCATTTTCCGAATTTGGAAGAAATAAGGGTAAAACAATCCCTTATTATTTAAACAATGATAATTATGTAGACTTTGTTATTTCAGATATGGGAGATGAGGGAACTACTAATACTAGTGATATTGAACCAATCAGAATTGTATTAAGCGATGGTGTTGGTGGATATGATTTAAAAGAAATTGAAACAAATGAGAAAGATTCAGTTATGATGGTTGATAGAAAAATTAGTTTTGCAGAATCTAAAGAAGACATTGCAGTTGGAGATTTAAATGGCGATAATTTACCAGACCTTGCTATGATTAGCGGAAATGGTTTTTATATTTATTGGGGCATTAATTCATTTCCATATTTTACTCAAGAAAAACATGCGACATTTGTATATGATTACTTAAACTTTGGAAAATTAGCAGATAATGGATTTGGAGAATCAGCACCTCAATGCGCAGGTGGTAACAGAGTTTTGATTGCAGATGTAAATAAAGATGGGAAAAATGATATTTTGATGTGCGGAGAAGATAGAAATGCTCAACCTTTTGCTAAACAGTTTAGAGTCCTAATAAATCTTGGCAATGGAAGATTCAATAACTCTAGTGTGATTAAACTACCCTATTTTGAAGAAGGAACAAGCAATGGAGTTGAAGATGCTGTTGTAGAAGATTATAATAATGACGGACTAAATGATATAATTTGTGTTAATCATAATTCAAATTATAGAAATTGGAGTTTCTTTATTTATATACAAAAACCAGATGGAACATTTTATGTTGATAAAAGCATGTTTCAATATTCAATTAATACAAATAGGATTGATGATTATAATTGGAAACATGAGTTAATTTACTTTGACTTTAATGGAGATGGAATTAAAGATTTAGGTTATAGAAACTCAGCTGATAACCCTAATTTCATGTTAAATAAGACAGTTTTTATTAGACAAGGAAATCAGTTTATAGAACAAGACTTCTTCCAATTCGACCCTTACGCTAAAAGCATTAAAGGTTTAGTTAAATAATTCCCGATCATAATAAATATTTCCTGGCAAAAATAAAGATGTTGAAAATCAAATAGATATAAAATAAGATTCAAGTTGATCAGTAATCTGACTACTGATCAACTTGACTGGCACTAATCAAAATCAGGATCATCGACATAATATTCACTATCATCATCAATATAGATATCACTTAATTGAAAGTTCCATATTATATTTGACAGAAAAGCTTTTAAGTCTTCTTTATCTCCTCCTATGAAAACTCGATTAGTGATAACATTTTTTTTTGTAAGTATTGTTTCAATAATATTACTTGCATAATCATGTGACTCTAGCGTCTTTATATTTTTTAAATAATTTTCACTAGAAGTCAATCCAATTACTATTTTATCTTGATAGCGGTATTTTCTATTTCTTCTTGACATTGGATATTTGTTTTTTAAAATTATTGAAACCCTCGATGACAAAAAAATTAGATATCATCTTTGCCTGGTTCTCGGTAATAATTATTTTCAGCCTTCTCCTTTTGGGCTCTATACTTTCTAGTAATTTCATAAAATATGTTTATAATAAATACCTTAAAGCATGTTTTTATCTCATATATTTCAAAATTAATATTTTAGAAAAAAAATGTCCGATATTGAAAAAAGGGATAATATCTAACATGTATTACAAACATCCCACACTAGTGGAAAATCTTCAGTAATTGAACTACAAATTTGGGATGAGATATATTTAAACGAGGATTTGATGATAAATCTTGTCGTAAACTAAGTATATAAATATCAATAAATAACGCTCAACATTTTACGACAAAAAATATATTTATTTAACCAGTTCCTGATGTCTTTTTAAGTACTCTAAATTATATTGAGATAGCCCATGTATCTGTTCTTTTCCTGTAACTCCTAATTTTTGAAATGCACTAAATTCAATTAAATCAGATAATACAATTTTCCCCTTAGTATCAAATGTGATTAAGTGTTTATCAAAAAGTGCGTCGTATGTTGGAGACAATAGAATACCATTATTTACATCAAGTCTTTCATCATTATTTGATTTAGACCATGGTACAATATGTGAAGCAATTAATACGTCCAATTTATTGAAATCGGTAACAGCACATTTATAGTCCCACCTATGAATAATTCTTTTTCTATATGCTCCTTGACCAACTCTTGAAGTTACTAGTCCTGTTCTCTCTGTTACATTAGGAATATTGAGTTCTAGAATTTTATGAGGATCGGTATTCAATGGCATTATAGAAAGCTGTTCAGGTTTAACAGGAATGAATACACCAACCCTTTTCAAGAAGAATCTAATTCCTATACGATTAGTTCCATTTTTGTCTGGTGTCTCAAAATAATCTGCATCATAAAATTCTAACTCCGATATAAACTTTACATAACTGTTCCCTTCATTTTCAAACAAGAATACCCTTTTCCCATTGTTTAAATGATCTTTTAAAGCTAGATTACCCTTAATGAATCTCATATCACCTTCTTGTCCTTCACCAGTATAAGAATATACATTGGGATTATCCCATCCATCTCTGTACCCGTATTGGGCACCTGATTTACCAGAAAAGATAAATATATATGGAACTTTTGCTGAAGGAGAAATTCCACCTTGTCTATTACCTCCATACTCGTCATGGATCAATGACCTTTTGTATAGTTGATTTGGTATGAATGGTGATTGTAGCATTACTATAAACTAAAATAATATTCTTTCATTTTATCCGCCATCAATCTTCTCCTTGCAGTTAGGAAATCTTCATAGTTGTCAATTTTCATACTTATAATTTCTTTTGGAATACAGTTAACCGAAAGATTATTTTCTAATTCGACCATATTGGAAATACCACTTAAAGTATTAGTTTGATTTTCCATCTCATCAAGTATTTTGTTGAAGTATTCCTCAGGGGGCTTGTTCCCAACCTTTATATTTATCTCAGACTGCATATAAACGTAGTTAGCAATTTGATTATACATTCCACGTTCTAACCCATTCTTTTTTAGGTAATCTTTTGGGAATAAATGGTGTATGTCACCACGTAATTCGATTAAATTACTAACTAAGACATCTTTAGATAGAAATCCTTTGTCATTCGCTTTTACTTGTGCAGCCAAATAAACATTAAAATAGGGACTACTTGCAACTGAAGTATCTAAACTTTGTGGTAACGAAAAGTTCCAAAATGCATCAGAAAGTTCAGCCTCTTCATATTCAGATAAAACCTGACCAAAGTCCTTATTTGCAATTTGTTTTATATCAAAATCAAATACAGACTCTGCTGATCCAGAATATCTACCAGTAAGTATTGAAAATACGAACCATCTTGGTACATAACTTCCGATTTTCACGTCTGAGACTCCTAATTCTTTAAGTTTAAGATATAGTATATATGCAAAGTTCAAAGCGTTTTGAGACCTGATAAGTTTGTTTGATATAAAACCTGAAGATTTAATTATCATTAAGAATCTTTTGAAATTTGTTTCATTTACAAAGTTCAAAACACCTGTTTTTAGTTTAGCATACGATTCTTCAGCAATATGCTCTTCATATGTTCTTGTTTCAAAATTTCTTCCTGACAATAAACTAACTAAATCTGATAATTTACCTCTATTGAATTGAGATGTAAATGCAACTTTAATTAGATCAGTATATTCAGGATCATATAAGTCATCAACCTCTTTCTTTAACCAACTGATTTTATTAAAAAACTCTGTATTAACAAATTCCTTATCATAGTCTTCAATATGTTTGTGAAACTCCGGCGAGATAGCAAGATGACAGAAATAATCAATAGCTTTTCTTAATAGATTTCCGTCATAAAGGGTATTTGAAGCAATTTTACTCATTGCAAAGTCTGCTTGACTTAATACTACACCTTTTGAATTAATTCTAATAAAAATTTCAGTAACAGTCTCTATATCTAACTCTGATGCTAACTCAATTATTCCTATTTGTTTTTTGGGGATATCTGTTAGAATAGTGAATGATTTTTCAACTTGGTCTTCATCTACTCCTGGGTTTAACTCTAAATAATGTCTCACCAACTTTAATATACTTTGTGTACCGTTAACTGCATCAGATATATCTGGTAACCAAGTTTTATCTTTTAAAATTGCAGGGTTTTGTACTTCAAATTTCTCAGTTATTGGATTAAATGATATTTTAATTTTTATTCTATCATATGTCTTATCAATTACGTATTTGCCCAAAAGTGCAGCAGTCAGAGCTGTAACCCTTTGTTGACCATCAATCAATATCTTTTTTCCTTTACTTAAACTACCATCTTTAAGTCGAATGTCTGGATTTTGCCATGCAATTACATACCCAATAGGAAATCCTTGATAAAGTGAATCCATTAAGTCTCTAACTTTTGAACTGTCCCAAACAAACGGTCTTTGGATTTCAGGTATAGCGATTTCACCAGACTCAACCCAAGATAGTAGGGTTTGTATTAATTGTTGGTTAACCGAATATTTTTGCATAAGCACTTATTTTTCTTAAACTTCTTTTTTAAGCAACCTCTTCTTGGTAAAGATATTGTTGGAAATTAATAAATAGACTACTGATATCTCCCACATTACCCAATATTTCTTTTGCGTCTTCAAGTGATTTGTATTTGTTTACAAGTAAAACCGGCAATTTCTCTTGGTCAAGTTCTTCAACACCTAATTCTATATACTTGCTTAAAACAAATTCAATGAATTCCTTTTGTTTATCATTTAACAAAGAATAGATAACGGCTTGCTTAGCATAGACTCTTTCTTCTCTTGTCATTGGCTTATTCTCACTGTTAAACACATATTCTAAAACATCAAATAAGTCACTTTTCTCAGCATCAACTAATTTTTGAAGTGCAGTCAATTGATCCTTGCCATAACCTGCATCATCTAATTTTTGTAGTAATGTTTTTCTGGTAATTGGATTACTCCAAATTTTTCTAAGCTCGTCTTCACTTTTGAAAAATTCAGGAAGAGCCCCGAACAAGTTGTTTAAAAATTCTTCGGCAGAAATTGGTTTACCATCAGATCCCCAAAATGATGTGGACATCATATGTTGAATCTCACGCTCTTTACCATCTCTCAATTTTACTTTAATTTTCTTTCTTTTTTCTTTCTTCTCTTCACCATCATCGTCACTAGGACTCTTTGGCTCTTTCGGCTTTATAGGTGGCTTAGGCTCACTTGGCACTTCAGGTTCTATTGGTTCTCCATCCCATTCAGGATCGGCAAAATGCTGATAGGCATTTACAAAATCATATATAGTAAAGAAGTCCTTTCCATCAAATAATCGAGTGCCCCTTCCAACAATCTGTTTAAACTCAATCATGGAGTTTACTGGACGCATTAATACAATATTTCTAATATTACGAGCATCTACACCAGTTGAAAGTTTTTGTGAAGAGGTTAGTATAGTTGGAATCAACTTCTCATTATCTTGAAACTCTCTCAAAAACTGCTCTCCTATTTCACCATCATTAGCTGTAACCCTTACGCAATAATTAGGATTAGGGCTTTTCTTGTATTGATTAACCAAATCACGGACAAGTGCCGCGTGCTCTTGAGTTGCGCAAAATATTATTGACTTTTCATTTTGATTAACATCATCCATGAATATCTTGACCCTTTTAGCTTCTCTTTCTTTAATTTCTATATTTCTATTAAAATCAGGTTCAGTGTATATTCTTCCTTCTTCAATCTCGCCTTCAACCAATTGGTCATCATTTGTATATATATAATCATCAAGAGTAGTTTGAACTCTTTTAACTTTAAATGGTGTCAAATAGCCATCATTAATACCTTCTTTCAACGAATAGGTGTAAACAGGATCACCAAAATATTTGTA
>JACCDW011028260.1_pt1 | contig 17572 bp, 13 predicted proteins | sample 7449781 | NCBI WGS metagenome assembly JACCDW01 (sample SAMN15323449, study PRJNA562643) | freshwater metagenome | isolation source: river surface water | place: USA:Blue River Watershed | collected 2017-08-18
CTGGCAAGCTAGAGAAGTATTGTTTGCTCTCGAACAATTTGCTACTCGAACACGCAGAAGGCGTTGAGCATGTTTTTTGAATGTATGTAGGCACTAATCTCTTATCAGGATTGAAGAGGGGTTCAAGTGCGCAAAATATTAGTAACGGCAGTAATCGGTTCACTTCTGGTTGCGGGCTTCACGGCCCCGGCTCAAGCTGCAGCACCCAAGGCTGGTGCTGCTTGCGCCAAGGCTGGCATCACTCAGGTGGTGAAGGCCGGCACCAAATCAACCAAATTCACCTGTGTGAAATCTGGCAAGAAGCTGGTTTGGAACAAGGGCGTTGTCACCATCGCTAAGCCAGCACCGGCTCCCCAACCGATTGCATCGGGTGAGCCAAACCCTTCAACTCCAACCCCAACCGCCGACCCAATCAACAACACCGCTGAGGCGGCATACAAGGCAAGTGGCTGGGCAAAGCCAACCAGTTCGGCAGCCATCGCAGCTGCGGCAACCAAGTCGTTTGCCGAATACACGGCGACCAAGCGCCAAGATGCAACCGTGAACGTGGTTGCCCAGGCTGGCACCCCGCAGTATTGGATCGACTGGATCAAACAGGGCGTGACCCTGATTGCCACCACCTTTGAATACCCCAAGCTCACCGGCCCATACACGGGCTTTGTGGCCAAAGATGTTGAGTGGCTAAAGGTTGAGTTTGCCAAGGTTTATGGTCAGCGCGCAGCCGATGATCGCGCGGGCTCTTTTGAGGGCGCACCTGCCCGAGGCGGCAGTGACACCGGTGTGTGGAACCTTGCCTTTATCGAAAGAGAAAACCTGATTGCAAACGACAACGTTGGTATGAAGCAAACTCCGGCTCACGAGTTCTTTCACTCGGTGCAAGAGCGCGCGGTTGGCAGCTGTGTGCCTTGTGGCACACCTCAGTGGTTCTGGGAGGGCCCAGCGGTGTTTGTTGGCACCCAGGGTTCAAACCAGTTGGGCTTCAACAAATACACCGATGCCCGCAACTGGATGCTTGACCGCACCAAGCATCCAGGCACTGTGAAGCTAAAGCTTGAAGAAGTGACTTTGAACGATGGCAGCATGGACCCTTATGGAATCGGTGCAATCGCAACCGAGTTCTTGGTGGCCAATGTTGGCATGGCCAAGTTTGTGAATGTTTATGCGCAAATCGGCACCGGCAAATCATTCAAAGATGCCTTCAAGGCTGCAACGGGAGTTGCCCTAAGCGACTTCTATTTGATGTTTGAAGATTCGCGATCAGTGTTGGGTGCGTCTAGACTTTAGAGATTGAACAGCCTAGTTGCTTTTCCCAAGGTGTCTCGAGGCAAATGTCTCGTCAGATTGGAAACAATAAATCACGCCTTCAATGATGCTGACAATTGTCGGCATCAAGGTCCAGCAAAGCAGGATGTAAAGCAAACCCAATTTGCTTTTATTCAAGTAGAACTTGTGAAACCCTAAGGTGCCAACGAATAAGGCCAGAAGCGCTGTCTTAACTCGGACATTGGTGGGGTTCAATTGTGGGTGGTTCTGAGCCACATTCCCGCAACTAGGGCAAAAATGAGCTAGCGGGCTAATTGCATTCTCGCATACACGACAAGCTGTGAGTTCCATTTAAACCTCCAAGATGTTTCTCCGAGCTTACCCACATTAAGTGTTTTACTGCGCTGGGTATTGACTCGGAAAAGATATCCGAGGACAAATACACTAACCAATTCAAAACAAGTCTTCCGCCAGGCAAAAGATGTCTTCAATCACGAAAGCTCTTATGGCGTTGCCTTGTTGATTCCGATTTGCAGACAATTCAGGCCAACCTCTTTGGACCTGCCAATCCTGTTGGCTCCACTAATAGTTCTCTGTCGATTGAATCGAGATAGGTGAGAACCACTTCGAAGCCGCTCATGCAACCTATGTTTTATCATCTCCAGACCGGCCTGGCGCGTTGGAAGTGTGTTATCGGCAATAGAGGAACTATACAATCCCGCATCCCTAGCAGCTAAGAATGGCTTAGTGTCTGCCCAGTTCTGTAACCTAGGGAGTGGGCTCTATTTTGAGCACTCAGGCTTCAAGAGGGGGAAACTACTTGGCGACAAAGAAACAAGCTAGCCAAAAGACTTTGGAGCAAACCCTTTGGGAGACTGCCGACAAACTTCGTGGCAACCAGGAGCCAAGCGAATACAAGCACGTTGTACTTGGCCTTGTGTTCCTGAAGTACATTTCTGATCGCTTCATCGAGCGCAGGAACGCTATCGAGGTGAGCCTTTTGGAAGATGGAATCAAGCCTGAACGCTGGGCTACATTCCTTGAAAGCCGAGATGAGTACACCGGGCACAATATCTTTTGGGTCCCAGAGGATGCCCGATGGGAAACCATTCAATCCCGAGCGAAGCTACCGAGCGTCGGTCAAGATATCGATCAGGCGATGGATGTAATCGAAAAGGAGAACCCGTCACTTAGGGGTGTTCTCCCTCGCAATTACGGCCGCGATGGCCTTGACAAGCGGCGCTTAGGCGAGCTTGTCGACCTCATTGGCTCAATTGGCTTCACATCAACCGATGACCACGGTTCCGACGATGTGCTGGGCCGCGTCTACGAGTATTTCCTCGGGCAATTTGCCGGTAAGGAGTCTGGAAAAGAAGCCGGAGCTTTCTACACACCTCGTTGGGTTGTACGCACACTGGTGGAAATGCTCGAGCCTTATTCCGGGCGCGTTTATGATCCGGCAGCTGGATCCGGCGGCATGTTTGTCGAGTCCGCAAAGTTTGTTCAGGCCCACGGTGGCAAGCGAAGTGACATTTCGATCTACGGTCAAGAGTTCACTGATACGACCTGGAAACTAGCCAAAATGAACATGGCACTTCGCGGGATCGAAGCCGATTTCGGGCCCAAGTCAGCCGACTCATTCAGCGAGGATCTGCACCCTGACCTGCGTGCCGACTACATCATCGCGAACCCACCGTTCAACGTCTCGGACTGGTGGGATGCAAAGCTGGAGAACGATCCACGATGGAAATACGGTGTTCCACCTCAAGGCAACGCCAACTTCGCATGGGTCCAGCACTTTATTTATCACTTGAGCCCACGCGGCACAGCGGGCTTCGTTCTTGCGAACGGTTCATTGAGTTCAAAGACGAGTGGCGAGGGTCAGATCCGCCGCAAGCTCGTTGAAGCTGACCTAGTTGACTGCATCGTGGCACTTCCGGAGAAGCTATTTTTCAATACTGGCATTCCGGTGGCGCTCTGGTTCGTGTCAAAGGATCGCCATGGCAACGGTCACCGCAATCGTGAAGGCGAAGTCCTTTTCATCGATGCTCGCAAGCTTGGCGCTATGGTGAGCCGCAAACTCCGTGAATTGACTGAAGATGACATCGCGAAAATTGCTGGCACGTATCACATGTGGCGTAACCAAGACGGTGTCTATGAAGATCTGGCAGGCTTCGCCAAGTCTGCCACAAGTGAAGAGATCGCCGAGAACGACTTCGTGCTCACGCCGGGACGTTACGTGGGCACCGCCGAAGTGGAAGTTGACGATGAGCCCATAGAAGAAAGGGTTCAGCGTCTTACTAACGAGCTTCTAGAGGAATTTGACAGAGGTCAGGATCTCGAAAGAAGTATTCGCGCACAAATGGAACGGCTGCGCATTGGATAACTTTCGGTTCAGATCAACTCTTGGAGATTTGGCGGAGATTCAGCAGGGGAAATATCTGAGCCCTGGGGACATGGCAGATTCTCCAAGCGCAGATAATCCAATTCCGGTTGTAGGTGGTAATAAAGTGCTGGGGTACACGCAAACGCCGACAAAACGAAGAAGAATGCCTCTAGTAACCTGCCGAGGTTCAAACTGTGGACTTGTACAGTACCCTCCGGAACCAGTTTGGGTTAGCAATAATGCCATGGCGCTCGATACCGGCAATCAAGAAGATAACGATTTTTTGTCCATCCTCTTAAGTTCCTTAGATTTCGGAGACGTAATCACTGGTTCGGCCCAGCCACAAATAACCAAGCAGCCGTTGGCTTCGAAGAAAGTATATCTACCTGATCGGAAGTACTGGAGTGCTATTTCAGATTTTATTGGTGCGCTGGACGACAAAATCGCATCTAATCGGCGAATTATCGCCGTCATTTTGGCGCTGCTTCGAGCAAGGATCGAAAAGTCTCTCAGCTTCGGGGCAGAGGAACGCCCCGTTTCATCTCTTGGCTCTTTTGTGAATGGGGGCGCTTTCACCAAAGGGGCGAGCTGCACAGGGCGCATGGTGCTGCGCATCGCGGAGCTCAACAAAGGGCCTGGCCCGTCTACTATTTACAACGACATCGATGTCCCCGAGGATAACCTGGCACGCCCAGGCGACATACTGATGTCCTGGTCTGGCTCGCTTGGTGTGTATCGATGGACTCGGGCTGAAGCCATCATTAATCAGCACATTTTCAAAGTAATTCCCAAGGAATTGCCTACTTGGCTTGTATTCGATCGTGTCGATGCTGCAATGCCAGTCTTCAAGGCTCTCGCGGCGGATCGAGCTACGACGATGGGTCACATTCAAAGGGGCCAACTTAATACAACAACCGTCCAAATCCCACTAGCATCGCGACTTGAAGAGATGCGGGAAGACACGGACTCCCTGTGGGGCCGGCTATTAATTAGTGACAGAGAAGTGCACCTTCTAGAGGAAATCCGCCAGGTATTACTTCCAGAGTTACTCTCGGGCCGAATACGGTTAGAGGAGGTCCTGAAATGAGCAGATTTAACGAGGCAACTGTAGAGGATGCGGCGCTCGACTACTTTCGAGAGGCGGGATTTGCGACCGCATGGGGCCCTAATATTGCACCCGGAGAGCCAGGGGAGGAGCGCAAATCGTTCCAAGACGTGATTCTCGATGGCAGGCTCCGCTCTTCAATTTCGCGAATTAATGTTGGGCTTGGCGACAAACTCGTAGAGGAGGCGATCAATAAACTAAAACGCTCAGAATCGCAGAGTCCAATCGACGAGAACTACCGACTCCACAAACTCATCACCGAAGGCGTTCCCGTACAGCACCGTGGTGTTGATGGGCAAATCAGAACAACTCGTGTATGGCTTGTCGACTTCGAATACCCAGAGCGAAACGACTGGCTTGCTGTCAACCAATTCACCATTGTTCAAGAGGGCAAAAACCGCCGCCCGGACGTCGTCGTGTTTTTGAATGGCCTTCCTGTCGGGGTGCTTGAACTCAAGAATTCTGCGGACCAAAATGCGACCCTTAAGAACGCGTGGAACCAGATTCAGACTTACCGGAGAGACATCCCTTCGTTGTTCTTTCCGAACGCAATCACCGTACTCTCTGACGGAGTTAGCAGCTCGATGAGTTCATACTCCGGCGCATATGAACACTACGCTCCTTGGAAAACCATCGAAGGGCGAGAGGTTATCACTGACCGCCCTTCACTCGAAGTTCTTATTAAGGGTGTTTTCGAACCAAAGCGATTTCTTGATGTTCTTCAGAATTTCATCGTTTTTTCGGATGAAACGACTACAGATAAAAAGACTGGACAACCAAGCCGTGTGCTCGTCAAACGAGTTGCCAAATACCACCAATACTGGGCGGTTAACGCAGCTATTCAAAGCACCGTCGAGGCATCAAGTCCTAGCGGCGACAGACGTGGTGGAGTCGTGTGGCACACTCAAGGATCTGGCAAAAGTTTCGAGATGGTGTTTTACGCCGCAAAAATCATGCGTGAACCACGTATGACGAACCCGACGCTCGTTTTCATCACAGATCGAAATGATCTCGACGATCAACTCTTTGCGGAAGTATTCGCGCCTGCCCGAATTTTGCCCGAAACGCCAATTCAAGCAGAATCACGTCAGGATCTACGCGCAAAACTAAAGCGTTCCAGCGGAGGTATCGTCTTCACTACCTTGCAGAAGTTCCGACCGGGTGAAGACGGAGATGAATCACCCGTACTTACCGATCGCAAAAACGTAATTGTCATCGCGGATGAAGCGCATCGGTCCCAATACGGATTCAGCGAATACTTAGATAGTTCCGGGCGAATTCGTGCCGGGCTCGCTAAGCACCTTCGTGATGCTCTCCCTGGCGCCACATATCTCGGTTTCACAGGTACACCGATTGAAAGCACCGACAAATCTACTCGCTCGGTATTCGGTGACTACATCGACGTCTATGATCTCACACGGGCCGTAGAGGATGGCGCAACGGTGAAGATTTTCTACGAGCCACATCTGATCAAGGTGGACATCACAGACACCGAGCTCGACGTGCTAGACGAACTTGCCGATGAAATCACAGAGCAGGTCGAAGAAGACGCAGCATCAGCTGCTAAATCAAGATGGTCTCGCCTGGAAGCGATTGTCGGTGCGGAATCTCGCCTCGACGCGGCCGCGCAGTTCATCGTCGACAACTGGGAGAAGCGCAGAGAGGCACTATTCGGAAAAGGCATGATCGTTGTTATGAGTCGACGCATCGCCGTCAGGCTTTACGAGAAAATCGTGGCTCTTCGCCCCGACTGGCATTCATCAAATCCGGGAGACGGCAAAATCAAGGTCGTAATGACCGGTTCAGCGGCTGATCCGGCGGAATTCCAGCCACACCTTTACGACAAGCAAACCCTCCGAGACATCAAACTGCGGGCTAAGAACCCTGACGACAGCCTTGAGTTAGTCATCGTGAGAGACATGTGGCTAACTGGCTTCGACTCTCCAGCTATGCACACAATGTACGTCGACAAACCGATGCGCGGCGCAGGACTCATGCAAGCAATTGCTCGTGTCAACCGAACTTTCCGCGACAAATCCGGTGGTCTGATAGTCGACCTTGTAGGAATTGCCACAAACCTACGCTCGGCGCTCGCTGAGTATTCACCGTCAGACAAAGATCAGGCTGGAGTGCCAATCGAAGAAATCGTGGCAGTCATGTTCGAGAAGCATGACATCGTCTGCGGAATTCTTCAAAAGCGTGAATTTGATTCAAGTCCGAACCTCTCGGCCGCCCAACTGCTGGGCCAACGAGCGAAATTGGTCGACTTTGTAATGGGAGATCCAGACCGAACTACACGATTCAACGATCAGGTTCTTGCACTCCTCAAGGCGTTCATGCTCGCTGGCGCAAGAGACGAAGCGAAGGCAATCCGCTCTGACATTCGTCTATTCGCCGACGTTCGGGTTGCAATTCTCAAGATCCTGAACCCTGACTCGGGCCGAGGCGGTTCTGGTGCTGTCGAAATCGACACGGCTATCGGCCAGCTGGTAAACGAAGCCGTCTCAGCCGAAGACGTGATCGACATTTACAAACTCGCGGGTATCGAGACTCCGGAACTCTCGATCCTTTCGGACGAGTTCCTTGATTCCCTAGAGCACAAAGACAAGCCGAATCTTCAGCTCGGACTTCTTCGCCGCTTGCTCAACGACCAAATTCGAACGACTGCCAAAACCAATTTGGTTCAGTCGCGAAAGTTCTCCGAACAGTTGGAACAAGCGATTAACCGTTACACCAACCGCTCTCTATCAACGGCCGAAATCATCGCTGAACTTGTTCAGCTTGCTAAAGAAATGCGTGAGCAGCAGCAACGTGGATCGTTACTTGGACTCAAAGATGACGAAGTTGCCTTCTACGATGCGATCCTGACCAATGACTCTGCTGTTTTGCAGCTCGGAGATGAGACGCTCAAGAAGATTGCCCGAGAACTCGTGTTAGCCGTCCGTGAGTCAGCAACGATTGACTGGAGCCTCAAGGAGAGCGTCCGAGCTTCGATGCGCTCTAAGGTTCGCCGACTTCTAGCCAAATATGACTATCCGCCTGATGCTGAGGATGCTGCAGTTGAACTTGTGCTTGAACAGGCAGAGCATTTGGCATCCGCCTGAATTCACAACTGGCATTTCTCTTGGCAAAAAGTCAGCCCATCGTGCTAACATCGAAGAGTCTCGAGCCGCCCCTCTGCACAGCATGGGCGGCTTTTCTTATACGAGGGGTCTCTATTGGCTAAAGTCAAGCCACCCAAGAAAGCACTCGACTGGGACGAACAAGTTAATTCGGTCGGTCTAAAAATGACCCCATCGGTTGAATTGCCGTCACATCTGAAAGCCAAGAACTATTACCGCTTGAGCGGATATTGGTTCCATATGCGCACTGTCGTGTCAGGTCGAACGAACATCAAGGCAAAAGCGAGAGAAGTGCGCTCGGATGTTTTTAGATCAGGTCACAGCTTCGATCAAGTATTGGCTATTTACCAATGGGATGCGCGTTTCAGAGAAATCTTGTTTCGTGCCATCGCTGAAGTAGAGATAGGCTTGCGCACTCAAGTTAGCTACGTCCTTGCGCAACGTGACCCATTTGCACACAGACATGCTGATTCTTTTGCCGCCAGGTTTAGTAAGAAACCAAGCTTTCGCAGCAATCTCATTTCATTGGTTAAGAAACGTCGTCGTCGTAGGTCAGATTTTCAGCAGTGGCAGAAAAAAGTAGAAAACTCTATTGAGCGTGAAATAAGAAGCGACGACGCCATTGCACACCAAATTGAGAAATACGCCGATGTCCATATTTGGTCAATAGTGGAGATCCTCGAGTTCTGGCAAGTGATAGTCGCCTTCGACAATTTGCATCAAAGTGATGCTGATTTGGTCCTAAGTTTTTTCAATTCTTCGGATCGCAGGATCTTCAGCTCGCAGATGGCAGCCGTAAACGCTCTGCGAAACAAGATTGCCCATCATTCAAGGATATGGAACCGGAATCTTGAACGCGCGCCTGCCCTCCCTAAGGGACAAACCGACAATTACTTTGACGGCATTCCACGAGACAATCAGATCTCCCATTACCGTGTTTATCCTGTTATCTGCACGCTGGCACGCTGGCTCGACTGCCTCGACTCCAGGAATACTTGGCGGTGCGATCTCTTAAGACACCTAGAAACGTTTCCGGAAATAGAGGGGTACTCGCTTTCAAGCGGAGGATTTCCACCAGGCTGGCAAATGCTACCCATCTGGAAAGACTTAGAATCGTCCGAGGTCTCAGACGAATCAGAATGACCCCGCGGACTTTTGCAAAAACGCCGCATAGCTCATCCCAGCAACATGAAGTCAGCGAATGGGTGATTGCCTAAATATCAAGATTTCGATTCGAGCTGGCCCAGATCTCCAAGTGATTATGGATGCTTCCGAGACAGGCGATCATGCACGCACACAGTTCGTCGACCGCTTCCTGATACCTAGGCTCTGGGATTCGAGGAATTCTAAAAGTGACCGTTCCATCGGCCATCATGTCCAAAGGTCCGTATGTACTTGTTGGGGATAGGTGAACCCAAGACGAAGTTTTGGTATAAACCGAGCGAATCCAAGGGTACTTTTCCTCCGCCTTCTCAATGAGCAGAGTTTCCTGAATTTTGGTCTTACTGCCTGGAACCCTCATTTTTCGAAACTCTGTTCCGCGATTGAACTCTTGGATCACTTCATGTTTTCGCTCGATTGTTTCTATGAAGTTCAAAGTTGCGAGCGTATTGATCTGGACTCTCAGTAATACAGGCATAACTGAAAGATTTTGACTTTTGGCGGCATCAACGAAGCTATTGGCAACTTCAATCGTCCGATTGATTGCAGAGAAGTAAAGAAAGTCCTCCGCAAATAGGTCGGATGCGTTTCCCAAACGGCACTTCAAAGTTTCAATACACGACTCCCTAAAGATTTCGAGCTTCAGTTCAACTTGCGAAGAGGAGTCCATGTTTCAAACTTAGTAATCCTTTCCGTTTCCCAAGTGTGATACCCCAAACTGTACCCATTTGACCGAAAACTCTAGATATTTGGTGACTGCTTGAGAGATATACTGACTCTATGAACGATACAAATCCTGTATCGGAAGCGGTGCAACCTATATCTACGGATCAGAAGGTTGGACAACAGAATATTCTTTTAGCTAGCTTTGAAAGTTACCTCGCGGTGATGCTCCAAGAAATACTCCTGGTCGTCATTGAAACGCCCGAACTTCTTGGTTGCATCGATGCTCCATTTAGTTAGAACATCGGCGTCAAGAGAGTCGGACACAAGCATTTCACCAGCTTTAGTGAATGAGATGTACCCGCTGTCAAACAGCCTGTCCACATGCGGGGACAAGAATAGGCCATTGTTTCCATCAAGGCGCTCGGCATTATCGGACAGTTTCCAGGGTTTTATGTGGCTGGCGATAAGTAGCTTTTCCGATGAAATTCCTGTCACTCTACAACTGGTTTCAAGTACCTTAACTCGATCTCTAAAAATGCCCTGTCCTCGACGGGCCATAACTAACGTCGCTTTGACGGTCTCGCCCAAATCCTGGGCTGCGATTATCTCTTGTTCTTCTGGCGAGAAACTCAAGTCCTCGAGGCGTGTAACCGGCATCGTAAGTTCAGGGGCATTCAGTAAAGTCAAAAGAGCTTGCGCCATCTCAACTGGCACGGCTGCGAGGTAGACGCCTTGCAATCCATTCCCGTTGGCTTGCAAAGGTGCATATTTTGTCGGCAACATTGGCGCCAAAATGACCATGTGGTCCTTCGGCCTTATGGGTTTTTCGGCTCGACTGAATTCGACGTCAACCTGCCAGCCATCTTGGGACCAGTTTTGACCCGCTTCTCCAAATACTTTTGGCTTAGTCGAACTGAAAGCTGTGCTGACCGCGATGCCTATAGCTTTTATGTAAGTTCCAGCGAACGAAAAGATGATGTCGCCCGGCATGACTGCCTGCATGTTTTCGTAAAACTGGTTTCTAACGCCATCGGCGCGGGCCTTTGGCGACCACAAATATCCGCCCCCAACTTCATGGTTGAAAGTTTGGTTTTGGTTTACCCACCAATAATTGACCACTGCATGCCCCCTGAAGCTAAGTCTATGTTGGGTAGCCAGGGGGTCACATCCCAAAACCAATCAAACTCAACCAGTGCGCCAGATGGCAGGTCTTTCGGCGCCTGGCGGGGCGTTACTTGGCGCTTCGCCCGAGACCGAGATAACTTTTCAGTTTCTTTGAGCGGAGCCATAAATTTGCATAACCACTAAGCCAAAAGTGTGGGGGTTTGACAAGTTACTGGCTTAGCGGGTCGCACCTGTCAACGCATTGAAAATTCTTCAAACGCCCACCGCAGCTTCCACATACATTACCAATTTCATCGTAAATAGAATCTGAAATTCTTTCTGCCGCTCGAATCTTAATACTGTCTGGTCTACGGAATGGAAGTCGAAGCTCCGATTGAAATTTCCTGAATTGCACTTTGTTTTTACTCGACTCCGCTTTCGGCAAAATTGTGTCGAAGTGTGGTTTTGCTTCACTCATCAGTACTTCAGCGGAAGCATGAATATGCGCTTGAATTACTGTCGAGGTCGTGGAACTGATGCTTTTTGACTGTGAGTTGGCCGGTAATTGACCTTGAATTGAATCCAAGTGGCTTCTCAAGCGTTGGATCTCTTCGAGCAGTGAGTCTGTTTTCAACTCAAACTGGGTAAATCGATCAATAGGAATTCCTCGGACTCTTGTCCGGGGTTTCTTCTTTCCGTAGTTTTGTGATTCAAAAATAAAGAAAGGAATATCCAGATTGGAGCGGTACGAGTATTCCATGGGGGTAAGAGGTTGGCGAATAGCCGGGACGCTTAGAGTCCGGTCGTAAAGGTGCTCGTCACCGACTGCTGCTCGCTGGCGGAGAATAATAAAAATCAATGCGCCAAGGCTCAGACTTAGTGCGAAGATAGTCCAAAAGAGGCCCAGTTGGCTCGCACACCAAACGATGCCAATAGCGACGATTATTAGGGCAGCACTAATGACGAGCTCCATGGTCTAGTCCTTGAAAGGGCAGACTGGGCTCGTGACGAATAACTTGTCGCAAGCCACTCTCAATCTCTTAGCGGCTGCGATCCCCTCGGGAACTACGTAGTTGTCTAGAGGGCTGTCGGAATTCAAGTCGTTATGCATCGGCTTGTAAGAAACGATTCCAAGAACGCGCGCAAACCTGTCCAGCATAGGACCGCCGGAGTTTCCTTCGTTTACAGCAGCGTCGGTTTCATACTCGTCAAAGTTCACGGCCGAAATGATTCCAAAAGTCGCGTAATTCACACGGTCCCAAGGGTTGCCAAGAATTACGGACCAGTCGCCGACATTAGCTTGAGGTGCAGCTTCAAGAGAAGGGAAGTATTTCTTCACGAAAATCAACGCCATGTCATTGAGGTAGTCATCGTCTGACGGAATCGATGCAGGGTCCTTCTTGATCAACTGCCCATAGACAACCTCACCGTTTTGTTCGAGCCGAATGCGATCACCCGGGTTGCATTCGTCAAAGATGTGAGCCGACGAAAAAAGGCCGGTTTTGTATGAAGCAGGGAGTGGCATCGTCACGGCAACCGCTGTCCCTAACGAGTCGCCGCATTCAACCAAGAACGTGGATGCCTCGGCTTTTGCAATCACCTCTTGGACGTTCGGTTGGACGTTAATTAGACCAAATGTAAATAGGGCCAAAACCGTAATGCCGGCAACAACCACTGTTCCCGTGATAACAAAAATGAACCTGGATAGTGCTCGTCGCAAGCCGCGCTTCACATCGAGTCTTTGGTTTTCGGCTAAATCACCCCAAATGCTGTTTGTATCGCGGGGTTTTCTCAGCAGCGGCAGCATGCGCTAGTTGCTCTCTGGCTTGCTTTGAGTGACTTCTACAAAGCGGTTTTGTTTACCCATGTCTTCGGAGAACTTGCCGGCTGCATCCCAGTCGTTAGTGGGACCCTTGCCAGCGCCAACAGGAATCAACTTGATGGCCACCCCGGCTTGCTCCAAGAGAGCCTTAAAAGCTGAAGCGCGCGCCGCCGAAACGCTCTTCACGCTCGCAATCGCACCCGCGTTGTAGGCGTTTTTGTCGACACCGGATGCCGCGTAACCAACAACGTATAGAGGCCCATCGCAAGAAGCCTTTTTGATCTCTGAGGCCATGTTTGCTGCACCTGCCTTGGCTTTTGAAAGGTTCAGGAATATTGCCGAATCCGGCTTGAAGTTGAAGCCGTTATCCGAGGTCATCATGAAAACACAAGGAGGTGCGGGAACTTCGATAGCTTTCGCTGAAAGGGCTGTTGAAACCGGATCCGCGTATGGAATCGTGCGTACAACCTTGACCAATTCGCCGCCGGCAGCCTTGATTATCTCGGTCCACAAGACTTCAAGGCTCTTGGACGCAATAGGGTGCAGTGGCTTTTGATTGGTTCGATCGTTTTGGCCTAGGCCAATCCACTTGACCTGCACTCCGGTCAAGTCAGGCAAAGCACCGGAGGTCTTCAACGTATTGGCTACGCTTCGCGCACCTGAAGCATCCTGGGGTAGGCCTTTCGTTAGGTCGAGTTGACCCACGTCTTGCAAACCGTTCCCCAGTATGACGATGTCGTGCGAGGCTGGCTCGTGGGTAAAAGTTGAAGCAGCAACCTGAATTGCGCTGAGAAAATCTGCACCTTCAACCGGAGAATAGGCGCTTGGGTTCTGTTCTTTGCTCATTACAGCGCAGTAATAGGTCATGCGAACTTTACCCAGCGCACGGTTGATCGCTTTATCTTTGTCGGCTTGGAAAACTGCCTTGCTGAAATCGACCCAACTGCGTGAGGTTTGCATTGGTTGCCCGTCACCCAGAACCGTTGAAACTTGCACGCCGTCTTTATTGAGCAGTTCTCGAAGATCAACCTCTGCCGTGCTAAGCGCATTACTGAAACGCACAAATGTATTTGTTGGCGCTGCGACAATCGCAACTTCACTTGAAACTTCGGCTGGCTCTTTGCCTTGAGTCGGAGTGCAATCAAAATCAGATGCCTCAACTGGGACTTCCTTCGATAGGAAGGGTTCGGCAGACTCTAGTGGGTTTGTACAGCCGCTCAAAAGTCCACCTACAATTACTGCAGCGGCGACAGGGCTCAGAGCCAAACGAACGCGCGATTTGAGAGACATTAAATGCCTTTCTCGTGGGCTGGCTGAGGCTCTTCGCCCATGCTTTGGGTGAGAGTTGAGCGGTCGCCCATGTAGGCGGTTGTAAAATCAACCGATCCAGTTTGGTTAACTAGTGCTCGGCGATAGACGCTCTTGGCGGTTTCAGCCAGGGTCTTACCCACGGCAGAGACAGCGTCTTTGTAACTCTCTTCGGCAACCTTTATAGCGAGGTCCAAGACAGGGATCTCTGCTTCAAGACCAGTAATTTTTTCAGTCGCAGCCTGTAGGTTTTCGGTTGCCACACGCTCAGCCAACTGCAGGCGGCTCAACTCACGTTCATGTGGGTTGCTACGTGAGGTCTGCAGCATCAACCAAGTTCCAAGAGCCAACAACATAACGATGATCATCGCTTGTAGTGCGATCCTCAAGGTGAAGCTGAGAGACCCACCGGCCTCCATAACCGTTTTCACGATGTATTCCATTCGAATTTGCGTCATTGCCCAGATGAAACCGATCCATCCCAGCGCTAGAACAACGCTTTCAAGAGCGTTTACGAACCTGCGTGGGTGGCCGTGCAACATCAATCGAATTCGCTCCCCGATGAAGTGTGGGAAAACGAGTTGCACGCCGACTGCGGGAAGCGCGAATATATAAGGCTCCCAACCATCGAAGCCATCGAGGCTTTGAAGTGACAAGATGATGATGTAGATGTCGATGAGGCCAACCAAGGCAAAAGTCAATGCTGAACTGCTTAAATGCCACTTGGCTTGATTCTTGGATGTAAGTTCAGGTGCAGAACCTGGCCAATTAAGGCCGTGTTTTCCGGGTGACTTGCCGTCGAGGATCGCCTGTTGCTCAGAGACCTTGGACTTGACTGATTTGAGTCTTGCTTGAAGTGTTTCAATCGATGCCCGAAGTTTTGCCAAACGCGCTTTTGCCTCAAGTAATGCTTGGTGTCTTAAGAGAAGCTCGCGTCGACCGCGGTCCTTTAGCCGAAGCGAAACAAGATCTAGGTGGTTGTCAACTGAATCTTCAAAAGGCATCTTGTTCATGCCATGTTCAGAGAATAAAAATTCGTCGTAAGCACCTGAATTGAAGTCGGTTACAGCTGCATGGGCGGCGGATGCAAGGTAAAGGTTGTCATCCACGTCTTCAGGCAGTGGAGGAAGACCATCGACTTTTCCAAGGTTCTTGGAGCCCCTTAGGCGGAATCCTTTAGCCATTATTTAGAACCTTTTTCTGTCGGAGTGTCATCATCAAAGAAATCTTCAATATCCAAAAGCCGGACGTCTGTCACCGATGGTATGGAGGAATTTGCTGCAGCTAGCTTGCCCTTAGTCTTCAATGACCTTGCTCGAACGTACATGGCTGCCTGGGCCTCATAAAAACGTCGCCAAGTTTGGTTACCTTCGAAGGCAACTTCGACAAACGCGCGCGCGGCAGCGTTATTGGTTGACTTTTGCGCAAGGGCGTTTAGCCGTTGTTGCCTTAGTTGTTGCAATCGGCCCGTGTTAGCTTTACGAATTCTGCCGGTCGGACCAAGGTTGGCTTCGATTTTGGCAATGCGTTGATCAAGATGGGCAATCTGTGAGCCGAGAGCTTGGTTGCCTGCACGCAGAGGTTGCATCTCATTTGCCAGCCAAGCGTTCACCTTTAACTGGCCCGTTTTCATCTGGGCTTCGAGCTTATTGATTGCGTGCGTCGCGGTGGTGTCTTGAAAGTTCAAATACTTGCGCGCATCAACGCGACCGATTCGGTTGAGCTTGAGTTCAGTCCAAAACCCCACACGCAATGGAGCATTGGGCACATTCGTTTTGCGGCTAATTGCCACTTGACCCCCCAGTAAATGTATCTCAAGTCTACGCTATCCCGAGTCAACGACAATCAGGTGGTTTCCTGTCGCACCAAGGCAAACAGTCTGACTGCACAACAACTCGACCTGTGCGCCAGATGGCAGGTTTTTCCACCCTGGCGGGGCGTCACTTGGCGCTTCGCCCGAAACTGAGATAACTTCTCAGTTTCTTTGGGCGCAACGCCTAGTTTGCAAACAACTCAGCCAAAGTGCCCTTGTGCGCTGCACGCAGGTCGCTTAGCTGCCAGCCGGCAACATCCTGAATTTCTAGGGTGCCTGAGTTGTCGGTAACACCGATGCGCAAAACCGGAATGCCTCGAGCCTCGCAGAGGCCAACAAACTTGACGTCGTCTTCGCGACCAACCGAAACCAAAACGCGGCCAGTTGACTCGCTGAACAAAGCCGAGGTGCGGTCAACGCCATCGCGCTCACAGATTTCGTTCAACCAAATGCGAGCACCCATGTTGAATCTAAAAGAACATTCGGCAACAGCCTGAGCCAAACCGGCCTCTGATAGGTCGTGAGCCGAAGCCAACAAACCCTGCTCGCTGGCGGCAGCAATGGCTTCGGCCAACTGCTTTTCAAAAGCCAGGTCAACCACCGGTGGGCGACCACCCAGGTGGCCGTGCACAACCTCAGACCAAACCGAACCATCGAGTTCATCTTTGGTGGTGCCAAGCAGGTAAATGTTGTGCCCCTCGTCTTGCCAACCCGATGGAATGCGGCGGGCAACATCGTCGATAACGCCAAGCACACCAACAACCGGGGTTGGGTGAATTGCAACATCGCCGGTTTGGTTATAGAACGAAACGTTTCCGCCCGTAACCGGAATGCCAAGCTCTAGACAACCATCGGCAAGACCAGCGGTTGCCTGCTTAAACTGCCACATGACCTCTGGGTTTTCTGGTGAACCAAAGTTAAGGCAGTTGGTAACAGCCATCGGCTTTGCGCCACCAACGGCAACGTTGCGATAGGCCTCGGCAAGTGCAAGCTTTGCACCCTGGTATGGGTCTAGCTGGCAATAGCGACCATTGGCGTCGGTGGCAATCGAAATGCCAAGACCGGTTTCTTCGCTAACGCGAACCATGCCAGAGTCGTCTGGCTGAGCCAACGCGGTGTTGCCACCAACATAGCGGTCATACTGGTCGGTGATCCAACCCTTGTCGGCCTGGTTTGGGCTCGAAATAATCTGCACAAACTGTGCGGCAAGCTCTGAAGAGTTGTCGTTGTGGCGGTGCAGGCCGTTGCCGTTTGCTGCAACGTGAACGTTGTTGGCGTTTAGGGCATCCTGGTATGCCGGGTAGGCAACTGGGCGCTCATAAACTGGGCCGTCGTGAGCAACGGTGCGAGGTGGAACGTTAACGATCTCTTCTTCGCCCCAGTTGATGTAAAGGCGGTCTTCGTTGATGACTTCACCGATAACGGCGTATTCAACTTCCCACTTGTTCACGATTGCTTCGAAAGCCTTGAGGTGCTTCTTTGGCACAATGCCCATCATGCGCTCTTGCGACTCAGACATCAGAATTTCTTCGGGGGTCAAAGACTCATCGCGCTTTAGAACGTGCTGAAGCTGAACGCGCATACCGGCGCCACCGTTTGAGGCAAGCTCGCTGGTTGCACAGCTGATGCCCGCGCCACCTAGGTCTTGAATGCCGGCAACAACCTGTGCGTGATAAAGCTCAAGGCAGCACTCGATCAGAACCTTCTCGGCAAATGGGTCGCCAACCTGAACAGCTGGGCGGCGGCTTGGGCCGGTTGAATCGAAGGTCTCAGATGCAAGAACCGAAACGCCACCGATGCCGTCGGCGCCGGTGCGAGCACC
>JACCDW010717654.1_pt1 | contig 17566 bp, 26 predicted proteins | sample 7449781 | NCBI WGS metagenome assembly JACCDW01 (sample SAMN15323449, study PRJNA562643) | freshwater metagenome | isolation source: river surface water | place: USA:Blue River Watershed | collected 2017-08-18
CTTTAGATACTACTCTATTTGCAATATCAAAGATTTTAATGGTTACATTTTGTCCAGCTTCTAATTTAACGTTTATAGCTACTTCTGATGTTACAAATACTGATTGTAGTTTCAAACCAGAAGCTGCATCTATTTTTAGGGCCTCATTTGGATTTACAACTGGTGGTTGTGGGTAGATATCTACTTTTCTACAACCCGCAATTAATAGTGCTCCAAACAAAACTAATAATAATTTTTTCATTTTTTTTTTATTTTTTAATTAATTATTAGTAACGTTTTACCTACTTCAACACTATTCTGGTCCTCTAAGGTCAGATATAAATATTTAATAGGTAGTGATTTAGTGTAAAGTTTTAAATTATTTATTCCAATTTTTCCATTTATTAGTTCTCTAGTCACAACTTGTTGAGCAGTTGAATCAAATAAAGTAAGTGTGTAAACCCCTTCCGTTTTCAAATTAAACTTAATTTCCTGTCCATTTATCACAGTTGATTCTTTAGCAGAAAATATATCAGTTTGAGTAGGTGGTGGTGTTGGTATTATTTCAACCTTTCTACATCCCCAAATTGAAATTAAAAATAATATAGTTAATAGGTATCTCATTATTGTATTCTTATTTTAATAGCTTTACCATCTTTATTTACAGCCTCATTTCCTGCAATAGAAACCAAACCCAAAGAATTATTTAATTGTTGTTTTAATTTGAACGTAAGTTGATATTCAGTTGTACCATCTAATAATTCACCACCAGTATTAAGAGAACCTAAGTTAATAAATGTTCCTCTATCATTTGCGAAGTTTATAGGAGAGCCGGATGTTTTGTATTTTGCAGAAGATAGTGTAATTAAAGAATTATCATAATTTATTTGGAATTGAGTACCAACAATAGAATTGATATTTGGATTAAATTTAATTGTTGCTACTAAACTATCTCCAACTATTTGGGATATAATGTATGCAGTTGGTTCGCCATTTACACTCATACTTCTTTCACCAAAGTTTGCTGACATTGTTGTTATTCCATTTGAAGGTGGAGTTACTGAATGTGAAAGATTTACATCACCTTTCCAACCTACTGAAAGATTATATGAATAGTTTGTTTTACCATCTACCAAACTGAATCCATACTCTTTGCCAGTATAATGTGGGAAATTCTTCCAATTAGATTTACCAATTGTTGCATATGTTGAATCTAAAACTATTTTCATAGTATTTGATAAAGTATAATCATTTACTAAATTTTTTGTGCCTATTAAATTTTGTAATAAAGAAAAACAATCTCTTTCATCAAACACCTTATTATCATCAACATCCGCATTTATGAATTGCATTCCATATCCAAATTGTGTTCCACTACTTCCACCGAATATACCACCATTATCTGCTAATTCCTTAAATGCCAAATATACATCTGATACTGTTACGATACTATTGTAAAGTGTTTTTAATTGAACAGAATCATAATCTTGGAATACAAATTTATGTTGTTTGTATGCCCCAATTTGTGCAAATGTAAACTCCGCACTTATACCATAGAAACCATTACCTTGTCTTATGTTTGCGGAATAAGATGAACCTGCAAAATTAAATTGAGTTGATGTATAAACCCAATATTCTGCCCAAGTTCCATCATCTGATTTGAAAGTTACATCACCATCCCATAAATCAAACAGTTTTAATTTTGAAACATTGTTTGATGATACACTTGTTGGAAATTCTCTTTTATCTATTCCAATTCGGTATCTTTGTCCTGATGCATCGTAATCATAAATAACACACCATTCTACTTGTCCGGCTGCGGTATTTGCTTTGTATGAATTACTTGGTTGTGATACAAACTGATAACTTAATCCCCAACCACCCCATTCAGAAGTTGTTATACCATTACGAGTTGAACCTACATAATTGTTTAATCCTTCAACAATTTTAATATAAACATCTTTTGTTTCTCCAACTGTTATTACACCAGCATGCACTGCCATAGCCGGAATATAAGAATCACTTGTGTATATGTCCGTCCCCCAGCCACCACCATTTGCGCCGGTAATTGTCATTTTGTATATCTTTCCAATATCAGCAGTTGAATATGATTGCATATCGTTTGCAGGTGGTATTGAGATTGCTGATGAAAATACTTTTACAGTATCTAATTGTGTTGTCAATGTAACTCTACCCACACCATTTAATGCTACATTACTATTTGGGGTCCATGCATCAGTTGAAGTATTTCTTTTATGTAATGCACCAGAAAATTTAGTTTTATCAATGCTACTTGCAAAACTAAATGTAAATAATGATTTTAAGTTATTGTTTACTCCGTTGTAATGAGCAACACTATTGTTATAGAATTCGGTAAATGTTTGGTCATCAGGATTAGTCCAAGTTCCAAACTCAATTACATATCCACTAATACCACCAGGAAATGCAGTTGCTTCGGGCCCATAATCATTCCATTGAGAACCACCGCTCCATTTTGTTACCACATAATCTTCACCGCTACCCCAGTTATTTGGTTCACCACCAGCCCAGTTGTTATATTTTCCTTGTTGATTTGTTGCACCAATTCTTACAACAGTTCCTGCTTCAGGTCCAGCATCTATTTTGAAAGTTCCTTCGGTTACATTATCAGTAAGTGCAAATATAATGTTTTGTCCAGGTACATTAAAATAAACAAAGTTATCTTCATCAGAAGAAGTAATTGTCATTAGGTATCCAGTCTGTCCTTTAAATGTTTGTTGAGTACAATATGTTTTCAGATTGTTATAAGGAGTTGCTGTTGTACCACTAAATCCGCTTACCGCAGAAAATCCACTTACAGGTTTATAAAAGTGTCCATTTGTTGGAAGGTAATAATAACCAACAGGATTTACAGTTGCTGATACTGAAATGTTGATATCACCGGATGTACCCGTTGTGTTTATTTTCATTGATGCTAATACATTGTTAATATTAGCTTGGGTACCCGTAAATGAAATACGAGTTTTATTACCACTCATTGTATATCCCGTTGATGCGGTTACACCGGATGTTGTTGAAAAATAAAATGTAGTTCCGGTTGGTGCAACAGGTAAACCAACTGCACAAAGAAGTGTTGCGGTTGCGTTAAATCCACTTAAACTAAATCCGCTAGCGTTTTGTCCAGAAGTATTAATAGCAAATTCCTTTGCTTCGGGTGCGTTTACTTGCTGCCCAAAACCAAAGGAACTTACTATTAAAAATAAAAGTGTTAATAATATTCTCATTATTCAATTACTAGTTCTAACTTCTTTCCACTAGCATCAACTGCATCGGCTAATACAAAGAAGAATAAACCAGCAGTGTTGCTTAATGGAACTTTTGGATTAAATATTAATTTATATGGAGTACCAGTTTTGATTCTTGCTGTCTTTTGTTGGTCAATAGAACCAAATGTCAATCTACCATTGTCCTTTGTTGAGAAGTTTGTGATAGTTGAGCCTGAATCAAATATGATATTTTCCAAATCTAATTTTGTTGAATCGTAGTTCATAATAACTTGTAAACCTGCTAAACCTTCTTTAGTTAAGTTTGTAGTAAGAACTACTTTACCACCTTCAATTTTAGATTGAACTCCTAAACTTACTTTCTCCAATGTAGGAGTTTCGTATGAGTTTGTTTGGTATGAAGTCATAGCCATACTCTTAATATCACCAATCTTCAAACCATTATTTGCACTATTAGTATAGATACCACTTGCTATTCTAGCCGCAATTGTATCGGGATGAGATGAATGTGACCAATCTAAATCACCACCCCATGCAAATACAGCATCTACAGTTTGTGCAGCTTGTGTTACATATACTCTATATTTTGCAGTACCATCTAACCAACTTTGATTTAATAAACCACTATTCCATCTCCAAGAGGTTGCTGTTGAAGTTGGTATGAATGCGTTTGCAGATACATCAACACCCATTACATAAGCAAATGAGTAATATGCATCTGCTTCCGTGAATACGGCATCATTCTTAGTGATATTACCAATTTTCTTTTCCAAATTAGGTCTTGTGAAGTAAGTAGTATTACCACTCAAATCAGTTTGTGTAACACCTAAGAATGATTTATATGCATCCGATACAGTTACTACATTGTTCATCCAAGTCTTTTGTGAAGCAGGTGATACGAATACACCCAAAGAATCACCAACTTTAACACCAGATGTAAATATAGCTTCACCGCTACCATCTAATGCTTTTTGTTGAAGTGGTTGTTGTGTCCAATCTATATCACCAGTACCATCGGTTTTTAATTTCATTAATTGAACGTTGTGGTCACCGATTGTATATCCGGTTGGGAATAGAACTCTTACTTTGAAATAAGAAGTATTACCAGTTACACCAGTAAGTGTTGTTGCGCCTGCAGTTGTTTTCACATATGGAATATTTGCTCCGGTTGTACTATCGGTTGCGTAAGATAAGTTTAAAGCAAAGATACCATCATAAGTGTTTTGGTCTTTAATGATATACTTTTGAGTTGCCAATGTACCATTAACACTTTGGTCAACTCTTTGAACTGCCAATTGTCCAACATTCCAATCGTTATTTACTGCATATCCCCAAGGTGTAGCCTGATACTGTCCATATAGTGAAGTATCTGCTACGTTTGCAGCTGGAGTAAACTTATAGTTATTCCAACTTGTATAGTATGTTTGAGATTGGTTACCTTGTGAGAACGTAGTAGAAACATAAGTTAAAGCCTTATTATTGTATTGATATCTCAACCAAAAATAACGTGGTTTAGTTGTTCCTTTATCTACGTTATAAGTAACTGTAATGGTATCACCAACTTTGTACGGTCCTGCCGATACTGATTGGTTTACTATAATTTGCGCTTTAGCAACAAAACTAAAAAGAATGATTGTTGTTAAGATGAATAATTTTTTCATATTATTTTGATTTTCCACCGAATAGTTTAGTAATCAACTTATCCGATGCTTTTTTAAGTGCGTTACTCAAAGAAGTTTGATTGAACTTACCACCCTGGTCTACAATAAGTGTGGACATTGAAATTTCAGATGATGACTCTTCAACTACAACTTCTTTTTCTTTTTTACCATCTTTGTAAAGTATTCCTTGTAAACGAACAACCACTTCTTCTTCTCCTTTGTGGAATACTGAAATGTTTGTCTTTGTAGTGAGAACATCCAAATACACAATATTAACTTTTAATTTGTATTGTGCATTTTCATTTAGGTCATATCCTTTTTCCTGAAGGAATTCCTCTAAAATATTTTTAACACCAAATGCCAAATTACGATTGCCGGCTAACTTACCAATTTTAACTTGATTTTCCACACCTTCAACCCAAATATGGTCTTCGGCTTCATACCAAATATTTTCTGGATTGTTTTTAAATGTACCATCAATTCTCCAACTAATTTCGTTAGCAATTTGTGCAGCCCATTCTTGTCTGCCACTAAATTCCAAGAATACCATAAAGACTTGGAATGAAAATGCTAGTCCTATGAATAGACCAACACCTAATAAAAACAGTTTGAACAATAACTCTTTAAAGTTCAAAACAGCTGATTTAATGTATTGCATGATTTTTTCCTGCTTATTATATTAGTATAACAAGTTAGATAACACTTACGGAAACAGTCAATAAAACAAATAGGAAATAACGTAATTACAAAACGAGTATATACCACAATGGGTATCTAACATAAATATCAGATACCCATTATTTAGTATATTTTTTGTGTTAAATCTTAGAGATTTCTTAATTTATAAAGAGTAGAGTATATTAACTTCTCAACATTATCAACTTCGTTCTGAATCCAGCTCGCTGATAATTCTTCTGTTTTTCTATTAGTTTGTACAAATTTTAATAGGTCTTCAAAGTAAGCGATAATGTTCTCAATAGATGCATCATTATCAATTCCCTTAACTGCTTTGAATTCAATCAATCCTTTCATTCCTTGATATCCCTCTACCAAACCATCAATCATACCTACAATACCATCGTAGTACCCTTCTAAAGCAAGATGTGGAGCTAACCCATTAGGAGATACCCTTAAATGGAATACGTGAGCCTGTGTACGGCTGTGTAATAACATTGAAGCTAAATCTGTCATATTATAATCCTTTATAGATTATAAATATTCTTCTTCCCAAAAATCGTTACTTGGGGATTTAATCATACCGTGGTCTAAGTAATCGTTTAACATCTTAACCTGATGTTTTTTCATTTCGTTTACCACTTTTGTAATGTAGTGAGTTTTACAATCTGTCATTTCTCTGATTAGTAGATATAAGTGTTTCTTATTAAAATTTTCTATAAATCTACTTCTACGGAATAATTCTAAAACTGCATCTGCAATCTGAATATCTCTTTTCTTTGTAAATACTCTTGTAAGGTTTTGGTCCCAATATTTTAGCATTAATTCCTTAAACTCCATAAATTCATTTCCCTGTTCAACTTCTCTAAAATCATCTTCTGGATTCCAACTCTCTGGCATTTCGGAAAGAAGTGCAGTCTTTTTAAAACGTTTATAGTTACCATTATTTTTAAGGATAAGGTGATTCTTTGCAACAATAGAAAAATAAGAGAATGCTTTTCCCTTACCTTCTTTAAACATATGTATTTTTTCAATAAGTGTAGATACTACTTCCATTTGAACATCTTCCTTACTAACATCGAAATATGAGAATTTAAAAGTATTTAAAATGTTTTCAGCTAATTTTTCAAATGGGTATTTTATACTTTCTTCGTATATTTTATTTCTTGATTTTGTATCTTCGGTTTTGTTGTATTCTATAATGGCTCTTTCCGTATCCATTGTAAAATACATTTTTTCTTTCTTTTTTCTAGGCATGCTTAGATTTCGTTTTTATACGTTTCAATTGTTTCCTTTAATTCGGAAAACACAGCTCCCACCTCATCATCTGCTTCAAATGAACCTTTGATATCAATCTCTCTCATTGTTTGTAGCATTGATTCTAATTTTTGTTCGGTTTCCAATTGTCTATCTTCGTAGATACCAATTACATCTCTGATTTGTTCATTTTGTTTGACAAGATTAATTCCTCTTATTAAAAGAAGGATATTAAATATTATTGAAGCTGGTAATAATACTATTAGTAAAAATCCTATTAAATAATCCATAAATTTTTAATTAATATACAAATATACAATAATTTTTTGATATTTCCAAATTAAGCTTCTCCTATTGGACCACCAAAATTCATTGTATTAATATTTCCGTATTTTTCTTTTTTCATTTCATCCATAGTTGTTTTTATAACAGCTACTTTTTCAGATAATCGAGTATCTAAATTATTTTCTGATACATTACCACTATCTACCAACTCATCAATCAAACATTGTAATAATATTTGTAAAGTTAGGATTTGGTCTTGTTGTTTAAATAACATTTCTCTTAGTTCTTTTTCTTCCATAAATTATGCATATGAGCCACTATATATGGCTTGTAATTTTTCTATAATTTCTTTATCTTGTTCGGATTTATATTCGTTTCCAAAAGCTTTCTTAGTTGATAGTGAAGTGTACCCCATTGCTCCTGCCATTCTAATACACATTCTTTTAAACTCCCAAATATCCATATCACTTGGCACTGTAAATTCTATTTTGGAAGCTTCTCTATTTTCTGATTCATCTGTGATAAATATAAATTTAGCCATTTGTTAAGATTAAATTAAGTTCCATCCTTTTTGTAGGTAAGAATCAACCTTTTTGTTTTTCACAAATTCCATTTCACCATTCGGTCCTTGCAACATTACTCTTTCGTTACGGCCAGGTGATTTATCTTTAATAACGGTTTCAGAATATTGACGAGATGGATGTGTAATATCAATACCATCAATTGCATCCAATGCTCTTTGTACTAATACAGCTTCCAATAAACCAGCATCACTAAAAAATTCATCAGCGTCTTTCCACTCTTGCTTATCCGCTTTAAATTCAACTTTACCTAAATTATCAGTTTCAAGTACAAACCAAGGATATCTAATTGTTTTTCTTACTTTATTTTTAAATGTATCTTTTTCAAAATATACTAAAGGTCTATCGGATTTAGATACAGGCTTTGGATTTACCAAAGTTAATTCATTTTCTTTTTCTCCAATTCGTATTGTAATAATTCGTTTATCTATACCAGCATCCGCTCCATTAAATACAACACCTTCTAATTTAGAAACGGCTTCTTTATAAGAATTTACATCTTCAACTGTAATTGGGCCTTCGTTAATCTTTTGTACTTTCATTTTGTTTGTTTTTATATTCTTTAATTTTTTCGTTCACAAAATCTATTGAGTCTGGATCTTCTGATTGATATCCCATATATCCCATATAGAATACTATATTTTCTGGATATTGCTCTAATTCTTTTTTTATATCTTCTACACTTCGTAGATGTTTTGTTATCTTTGTCATTATTCTAAATCACTTGGTTGGTTTCTATAAATTCTGTAACTATCATCTTCAAAGTGTTGTGTACTAACTTCAAAGATAGTTGCGTTATCAGTTAATGCTGTAAGTTGATGTGGTAATCCTTTTTTAATTTCTATCACATCACCTTTTTGAATTTGTGTGTAAAGTCTTTCTCCATTTTCAGTATCTAACCAATCAAACTGAAATGCTCCTTCTTGCACATACCAAGTTTCATCTTTAATCATATGATAATGCATTGAAAATTTATCACCACTTTTATTAAAGACCAATAACTTTCCACAATAATCAGTATCGTTATGAATCCAAAGTTCATAACCCCATTTCTTTTCTACCCTTTTTGGGTGTTGTATTTTTACATCAAAAATCATAATTGTAAATAATTTAAAGCTCGTATATGTCCCATTTCACCTTTAACAAAAGAATTGAAAGCTAAACTAATTCGTGTTGATTCACTTTTAGTTGTACTAACTCTATGTTGTAAATGAGAAGGAAATAATAATAATTCACCAGTACCTACTTTAAAATCAACTTCATCGGTGTTATAATCATTAAGAGATTTTGGATATATTTCAATTGTTTTATAATTTGACCTACCAAATGTAATATTATCAAAATTTTTATCTGCAGAAATATATAATACTCCACTTACTATACTATTAGGATGCGAATGTGTATGATGATATTCGTTTTTATAAGTCCAATTTAACCAACTTTGAGTTATATAAATTTCAACATCATTTATTGGATTAAATATTTTTGAAAAATATGTATTTAGTGAATCTGAACAAAATTCACTAATATTTTTTATTTCATTATTTTTTAAAATATATGTATCATTACTAGATTTATTACCAAAATTTTTATGGCAATTCATTTCTGATTTAGAAATAAAATCTATTTCAGTTTGATTAAATTCTCTATCAAACTTAAATTTCATTATTGGGGTTGGAAATATATCGTAAATTTTATGTTCCATTAGTTACTCAAAGGTGCTTTAATTGTTGGGTGGTGCTGATAACCTTCTAATATAAAATCATCAGGTGTGGCACAGCATATACCATCTATTTTCACTTTGGTTTTTAGTGTTGGTAATTCATATGGAGTTCTACTCATTTGTTCTTTTGCCTGCTCAATATGATTTAAGTAAAGATGCGTATCTCCTAAATTACCAATTAATTCATCAGGTATCATATCTACTTCGTTTGCAATAATATGAAGTAATAATCCATACGAAGCAATATTGAATGGAAGGCCTAAAAATGTATCTACACTTCGTTGATTCCACATTAGAGAAATATATCGTTTACCTTCTCTCTCTTGTGTATAAACTTGAAACCCATAATGACAAGGTGGTAAAACCATTTTATCTAAATCATTAACATTCCAAGCACTAACTATTAAACGTCTACTATCAGGATTCGTTTTTAGTTCTTTTATTAAATCATCTATTTGGTCAATACCGCTGTGTTTTATATGTGTTGGTTTTAAATACCCATTCTCATCTTTTTCATCCGTAAATTTAACTTCCTTCCAACCACCCCAATTTCTCCATTGATGACCATAAATCGGTCCCAAATCACCGTCATCTCGTCCACTCTTAATATAATCACCATCCCAAATATGATTGTTGTGTTTATGTAGGAAAGCAATGTTAGTTTGTCCTGTTAAGAACCAAAGTAGTTCCGATACAACTTGTTTCCACGCTAATTTTTTTGTTGTAAGTGCAGGAAATCCTTTCTGCATATTGTGGCGGATTTGCCAACCAAAAATAGATTTAGTACCAGTTCCGGTTCTATCGGTTTTCTCAACACCAAAATTAATAATGTGTTCTAATAATTCTTTATATTGTCTATCTATTTCGTTTGCCATAATTAGTTTATTATATCATCTAATCTAATATTATGTTCATCTAATATTTCCCAAAATTGTTCATACACTGCATCTAATAAATCTTCTTTTGTTTCGTATTTATCCAACTTCCACTCATGCCCCTTCTTTGTATTATGTCCAAATTGAAATAAGGCAATAGCCATATCGGTTGCTTTAACTGCTCTTTTATGAGCAAGTATATCATCTGGTTCGTTTAAATCAAATTCTAATATTCCTTTTGCCATAATTAATAAGTTGGTCTATGTAAACTCATAAAGTTATTTGTTAATACCCAACGTTCTTCATTTGTTTTTGAGTATTCGGTTCTATGCCTAATCCAACCAGGAAATAACAATACATCTCCTGTTTTAGCAGGTACTTTCTTCCAAACCCAATCATCCACGTTATGATGTTGATGTAATCCTTTTGGATATTCCATTGGGTCTTTAAATTCTATGTATCCACCATCTTCCGGTAGTTGCAAATAAGTTGCAGCAACTAATATGCAAGGTCCATGATGATGTTCTAAAGTTATACCACCTTTAGTATGAACATTAACCCAAGAATTAGAATTGACATATAAAAAACTTTTTTCATATCCCCATTCATTTTTTATAATATGCTGAACTATTGGATTTAACCAATCATAGAAATCTTTAAATGCGGGATTTTTTTGTGGCATATTATTTCTATTATAAACGGAACTTTTACCATTCTCTCCTTCTACTTCTACTGCCGCCGGTGTTTCATCAATCATTTTTTGACAAACAGGTTTCAATTTATTCCAATCAAAACCATCGTAATGCGCTTTAATTATTAAAGGTTCAAACGGACTTACATCAATTAGTTTTGGTGCGGACATTTCTTTTAGGTTTTTCAGTTTTAGTTTTGAAAAAGAAAAATAACTTTGATTCTAAATTATCCATTTGAGTCATTGCTATCCATTTTCCCAATACACTACCACCAATATAAAATGGTAGTACCCACATATCACCTTTCAATAAACTATCCAATGAAAAATAAACTGAAGCAAGTGATACTAAGTTAATCCATACTGAATTAAGCATCAATCTTGTCAATTGATTTTCATAAGTAAATTTAATCTCTAATACCTTAAAGATATTAAACATTATTTGAAAAGTTAATATTGCTATGTAATTCATCATTTAATAAAAGGTAATATTGCCAATTCTTTTGCTTTTGCCTCAACCATAATATCTACATCAACTCCATATGTATCAGGAACTTCTTTGATATAATCAGCATGTGCCTGTGGTTTGTTTCCTTCTTTTGGTTCGGAGTAATGTACAACAGGTGTAATTCCATCAGGCCAAGTTGATGCTGCTAATTTAAGTGCTTCATCTTCGGTTAATCCACCTGTGCAGAATTTGTGATGATGATAATCAAATACAATTGGAATACCAATTTTCTGATTAATGTACATCAAATCTAATACGGAATACATCGTAGCTTTATCATCATTCTCAACAGTCAAACGGCTACGAACTGATTTGGAAAGGCGTTTAAAGTTCTTACAAAATCTATCCATTGCTTCTTGCTTATTTCCATATACTCCGTTACAATGAATATTGATTTTATTATATGGAGTTTTGGATAACCCCATCATATCAAAAATCTTACCATGCATTTCTAAATTGTTTAATGCATTTGCTACAACCTTTTCATGTGGAGAAGTTAATACAACATATGGACCAGGATGACAAGTGATTCTCATATTCCAAAACTTAGCATAATCACCTGCTGCTTTTAGTAATCTTTTAATTTCTTTGTAATCTTTAAGTAAGGTAAAATCATTAAAATCATCACCCCAAGGTATGATACCGGAAGATAAACGGAAAAACATAATTCCATTCATTCTATTCCATTCAAGTATCTTAATAATATCTTGCGCATTTTTTAATGAAACTTCTGATACATAATCCAATCCTTTAGATTGGTATGTACGTTTAACCATTGTACGTGCGGTGGATATTTTCTTACCCATACTCATATTGATACAAGCGTATCCTAAATTCATCATTTGGTATTATTTGTTGATATACAAATATACAAAATGTTTATGAATTCTCCAAATATTAGTATGATTTACTTGAAAAATCGGTTGGATATTGTGAAGGTTTTATGTGTTTTATCCAATAATTAACCGCATTTTGGTCATTAATCCAACCATTACGATTACTCCAATCGAATCCTGGTCTAGCATAATAAGGTACTAAATTACGAATTACCATTGCTCTATTTGGATGTGCAGTTACTTTATCAATCATACCATCCCCATTCGTATCTATACCATCAATAGAACCATCCCCATCCAAATCAATACCTCTTGGAGAAAAATCGGTTTTAAGTTTTGATAGTTCATCATCTATCTCATTCGTTTCCACATTCGTTGTAGTGGAATTAATTTCGTTTTTTTTTACTTCCTCATTATATTGAGAAGCAGCTTCTTTTAATTCTTCATTTGGCGTTGGTGGATTTTCTATATTATCAAGAAATGTTTTTTTATCATTTTCTGATAATATTATGGGAGTTTCATTTTCCTTTATTAGTGGATTATCAAATGGTTCATCATACAATCCCATCTTTTGGTCCATCTCCATTAAATCAACTAAAGCCTGTTTTTGTTTTTCTTTATCACCATATACTTCGTAATCTTTACTATCAATCTTTTCCATTATTTTTTCTTCTCTACGTTTCATAATCAAACCATTGAAAGCAATAATTAATGCTACCGCTAATGGGTCAAAAACTAATACGATAATAAGAATAAAGAATTTTACAACATCATTAAGTGGAACGTTAAAAGCTTCTGCTACGAATCTGAATCCACCAACTTCTCTTTCTAAGTTAATGTTGGCATTTTTAATAGCATTGATTGAATCCAATGCAACATTATTTTGTTTAGTTAGTTCATCAATACGTTTGGATATAGATGCAATCTCTTTGTCAGCAGTACGAATCATTTGTGATACTCTTGCTGTTGATTTATCTTTATCAATTTGTTTAGATAGGTTTGCCTCTTGTGAGTTACGAATATTTTGTTGGTTAGTTAATTGAGATGTATATCTAGCTATCTCGCCATCGTTCTTAGTAATTTGTGTTTGATATACTGCTATATCTCTTTCCACTTTTTGTAAAGAAAGGTTTTGCTGTTGGAAGGCATTGGATAAATAACCAAAGATACCAGCTGATGTAATAAGCATTAAAGTAGCAACCGATATAGTTAAATACCACTTATTAAATCCTTTTAATGTATCCCACTCTTGTTTTAGATAAGTTGCCGCAACTAATTTAGCTAATTCCAATGAACCAGCCATCACCATAACCGATAAAGATGCACCAGCAAATAAAACACCTAATCCCGTTACGGAAAAATAAGCCGCACATCCGGCAACAAGGATTGCTGAAAGTCCAACTAAATATTTTAACCAATTCATTTTATTATGCTAAATCTACTATATTTGTTGTCAATTCAACCAATCTTTCAATTTCTTTAACTACTCTTTTAGCTTCTTCCTGATTAACTGGTCTTTCACCGTTTAACATTTCAGAAATAACTTTAGCTCTCTTAGCAATAGATTCTAAGTTCTCTTGAGCTCTCATTTTGTATTCAGGTTTCATAAAACTTTTGTTTTGTTTCTATATAAATATTCACAAAAATAAAAAGGGGTGGATTTTGATACCCACCCCCTTCCTTATTTTGATAGGATTAACCTATTGAAATTGTTCTTTTCTTAGGTTGCTCCTTTTCTCTCTTTGGTACTGTTAGTTCTAACACACCATCTTCGAACTTAGCTTTTAGCTTGTCCAAATTGAAGATTTTTGTATCGGCTGTGAATGTTCTTTGGAATGAAGAACGTTTCACTTCTTTACGAAGGTATGTACCGCCTTCTTTTTCTTCAACTTTGGTATTCTTTTCACCCTTCAATGTGATGATTGAATCTTCAACATCAATGGTAATTTGGTCTTTACTTAGACCAGGAATTTCCGCAATAATTTCAATACGGTCACTAAAATCAACAATATCACATTTTGGATATGCGTTGGTTGTGAATGGTTGTAAACCTACCTCTTTTGATAATTCAGGAAAATTTTCAGAGAATACTCTATCTAAAAGAGTATCGAATGGTGAGAAAAACTCGTCCCTGTTAAATGGGGAAGGGAATCCCCTTTGAATTTGATTTTTCATTTTTTACCTTTTTTTAAGCGTTAAATCTAAATCCTCTTTTGAGCGATTTAGGGTTGATATGCCGGCCGGGCTCTATCGGTATATAAATATAGTGTTCTTTTAAAAAGCAACACTAAACTTATGCAGTTTGTCTTTCAATAATAGTACTCATATGGTCAGCCCAATGTAGTATGTACTGAATTTTAGAACGAAGGTATTTTGAAGTATCATACACTTTGAAATACTTTTCATTATCTTCATCATATAATCCATCGGTAAGCTTGATTCCAAAATATTCGTTTTCGTTATACTGAATACCATAATGGTTCAATGTGAAAAATGTTCTATCGGTAATTGTCATAAAAGGAATATTTTCATTTCTCTTATACAACTCACCTCTATTTTCAATATGCCATTTAGAATCATTTGGTACATAATGTAGTTCATCTTTAATACCCAACTTGCCTAAATCGTGATGAAATGCAGCAAATAATAATTCTTCATCGGTAAAATCAATAGTACCACCCGCTTCTTCATAAACTTTTTTCATACGAAGTGCGTTTTTACATACATTGAATATATGGTCTATATAACCACCTTCGTATGCATTGTGATAGTTTAGATTACCACTAGCAGGTGAAATAATTAAATTACCACCCAATTCATCCATAGAGTACATATGTAATAGTTTTTCAAGTCTATCACCTGTAAAGTACTTCTTAATTAATCCTATGAATCTCTCATAGTTTTCTTGCAATTGTTTTTCAGTATAATTTTTCATAATACAAATATACGATTTTATTCTTGAATTTCCAAATTTTCTTCAATATCCTCACCACAAAGGGCTGAATAAAGGATATCTAATTCTTCTTCACTACTACAAAATCCCAATCCATCCATATCACCAATTTCAATAAAGAATTGTCCTTTTTTTATTCCAATCTCTTTTAATAGGAGTTGCTCATCGGTTGAGTTTGATACTAACATTGGAGCAAATTCATCATCTCTATATTTTGGAATTGGAAGTGTATAATAGTAATGCCCACTTTGTTCATTACCATCATCATCCATACCATCACCAGCATCAACTTTTCTCCAACCTTGCCTTATAAATGTTTCTTCGGTTATAGGAGTCATTGGTAGTTTAACTTCTTTCTTTCTCATTCAATTATAACTTTTGTTAAAATAGTTTTATTGGAATTCCAATTATATGCTTTGATAACCATAGTATCTCCAATCATTTCTCTTATCGGTGATATCACCGTATTAATTTCACCGTTTGTTCCACTATAAGATGCTTTATTAATTGTTGGTACTAATTCATCTTTGGAAGCAACTAAAGGTGGTAATTGTACAATTGTAAATTGACCGGTAAAATAATTTACATACGCTTGAGTAATAGTTGCCAATGTATCTCCACGTCTTAACCACCAATACATATTACTTTCCCAATCAATTTTTTCCAATGGAGTGGGTTGTTTTCCATTTACTAATATTTTACCAGTTACTCTATGTGATTGTGGTGTACCATTAACAACAAATTTCAAATGATAAAACCCATTTGAATCCTTTGGTAAAGACTTAGAACCATCACGTGTAAGAACTGAATCAATTGAAAACTCATACACTTTTGTAGGAACAAACTCATCATTCTTTTCACAAGCTATAAATAATAAACAAACGATAGGGGTTAATAACTTTTTCATTATAGGAGTTTTTTAAGTATAGAATCCCAAGTTGGGTATTCGTTAAATTCTTTTGTTTCGTAAGACCATCCGAATCTTAATAATTCACCTTTGAATTCACCAGCACCATTTGCTGTTCTGTCATCAATTAAATAATCACCAATTAATAATCCTTTAAGGTGAGTGATTGCCATTTTCTTATGAAACAATCTACCAAAGTGTTCTTCAATCCAAAATCTCTTATCCATAGCCGCCATCGGGTTACCCCAAGGTGCTGCGGTAGCGATATATAAATTGTACTTTCCACTTTCTGCTAATTTATTAATTGCTTCAACAGCTCCTTCAATCGGCTTTGGGTTTCTGAAAATACCCGGTATGTGGTCATACCTTCCTTTGTAAGCTGTTTTTAGAAATTCATTCTTTGATATAGTTTCTTCAACGTGCCCATTGAAATCAACAAGCACACCATCCATATCAATCCATACTATTTTTTTATCACTCATAATTAATGTGTTGAATTAAGTTCGTAATTATATTCTTTAAGATATTCAACTTCTTTTTGGTGAGCAAGAGCTTTACCTCTTACAACTTCAACAATATAAAGTTCGTAAACATCTTTATCAAATTTTTTCATATCTCTATAAAGAGCCCATTGTTTATCTTCCATTTTAGCGCGGGAACAATGTTTGTTAAAACGATTAACAACTGAATAATTGATTCTTCTACCAATACACGCAGTAATACCTAAATAACTTTTACCATTGAAGGTATTAAAAATTTCGTAAATTACGTGGTTTCTATCTGACCGTTTCTTTCTATTCATATCTTACCTTTATTACCTAATAAAGATACGAAAAAATTCTGATATTACCAAATAAAAAAAGGGGTATAAGTCATTGAAAATCAACAAGCTATACCCCTTTTATAAGTCATTGAAAATCAATGAGTTATAATTCCTTCATTTTCAATGGTTTCTTCTTCATCTGCAAAGGGTTTAAAATTAAAGTCCAATTCATAGGGGTTATTTTCACCTAATAAAATTTGTTCTTCTAATTCATATCTTTCAAGTACTCTTTTAACAATACCAGAACGAATACAATCTTCTTTGGTGAATTCAATTTGATATACACCTTTTAGTTTTCCTAATCTTTTCCACACATCAAAGAATCCACTTTTTGTGTAAGCGGGTGAACCATTAGTTCGGTACTTATCACATTGGGAAAGGTCACCTTCAATGATTAATTTAGTATCATCTGAAATACGAGTAATTAAAGTTTTTAATTGATGTGGTGATGCGTTTTGCGCTTCATCTAAAATTACATAACTCTTTTCAAAGTTTATACCTCTAAGAAAGTTTAATACTCTGAATTCAATCTTACCTTGGTCTATTAAC
>JACCDW011961641.1_pt1 | contig 17559 bp, 8 predicted proteins | sample 7449781 | NCBI WGS metagenome assembly JACCDW01 (sample SAMN15323449, study PRJNA562643) | freshwater metagenome | isolation source: river surface water | place: USA:Blue River Watershed | collected 2017-08-18
CCATTTAAGATTCCTTTTTAGTACATTCTATTTATTAGCCAAAAGTTGGGTCAAAAGAGATTTAATCTCCGAAAGCTCGTTCTTTATGTTATTTATTTCTTCTGCTTGTTCAGTAATCTGACGATTTCTTTGCAGAGCAGCTTCTCGCTGTTTTATGTAATTCTCATAGTCTGTTGTATTGGTGTTAAGGATAGCTCCATTAGAAGTATCCCTAACTAATCCCTCATGACCAGCTACCTTTAAGAATTTCATATTATGCACAGGCGATTATTCTTAGATCCTTGATTCTTGGAACGGCACAAGAATTTGTAGACTTCATAACGATTTTAACCACAATATTATCAAAAGGAATCATATTCTCTAGGTCATAATCAACATCATAGAAAGTCTCATCTCCTAGCTCAACTTTTGTAATTCCGTTTCCAGAAGGGTTCGCTAAAGTATATTTAGTTGTTCTTAGTTGAGAAGAATCACCAACGCAAGTTTTGTAATAAATTGCAACATCAGATCCACTAGGTACATTAGCAGCCAGTTTGATTCTGGTGTATGTAGAACTTAGGTTCAGTTTAACTGGGCTAGTTACATACTTACTATATGTAGAACTTCCAACTGGAGCGATCTCATCTACAAACAACTCACGAAGCTGTACAGTAGATCCTGAAACAGAGTTTTCGCTAGTTACCAGAGTGTTAAGAATAATTGTACCTGTTGTACCATCATCTCTATATCCTGTTACTAGGAATGTTCCGTTATTACTTGTAGTTGAAGAAACAGTAATATACTTACCAACAGCTAGGTTAGGTAATAAACCACGAATTGTAGAGTTAGTAGACTGAATAGAACCACTGTTTCCAGCGTATTCTAGAACAGCAGTACCGTTTTGTGCTCTTCCATATGTATGGATAGGAGCAGAACCACCTAGTGTTCCACTTTGTGTTACTGTATACAAGTTTCCAGTTGTTGTGTAATATTGTGTTCCCGCTGCAGCTGTTGCACCTGAAGACCATGCAGTTCCAATATTTGCAAAAGAGAACGCACCTGTCGCTCCTGTGAATATAGTCTTAGTATCCAAAGCTGAAACATTTATGTTTGTTTCTAGAGGATAGTTGACCTTATTATTAATACAAATTAGCGAAGCTCTTGATGTATCAATAACTGGAGATAGAGAATCATTAGTAGATCTCATGTATACTGTAAAGGTAGCAGAATCTGCACCAGCCATGAATGTATTTTCATTTATCTCAGAAGCAATCATTCTTGGAGAAGTGAAATAATTATTCTGTTTATTCAAACATGGTGTAGCGTAAGAATCAATGCTATATGCAGTTTGTCCTCCGTCTACTGATCTTCCAGAAGTTGTTCTGACATAGAAAGATGTTGTGGTGTCAGAGAAATTCTGCATCTCAACAGTAGGCATCAATACATCATACTGGATATTCTTAGTTGCATAAACAGCAGATCCACCAGCATATCCAGTTGATGTTGCATTTGTTGTAGTGGTAATGGTATATGAATCCATATCAACATTACCAATAGTTTTATCTGTATTGAATTCAGCCAATGGAATACCATTAACTGCTGCAGCAACACCTTTAATATTTACCTTAGAACCATCTGTCATTCCGTGGTCTCTATGCCACACACGAACAGTGTTTGTTCCAGATACTGTTTGGAATGGATTTGTTTCTAATAATTGATATGGTGTTACATCATTTACAAAATCAACTGTACCAGTTACAGAGGTATCAAATTTAGCACGATAGATGGTAAATTTAATGTCTTGATTTTGCTCTGGTGTCCAAGTTGAAGCATTCTGTGATTTAAACAGAACACCATTATATGGTTGAGCTGAGATTGTTCTTCCAGATTGTCCTGGAATTTCGTCGCCCATATTAGAGATCCAAACTTTATAGTTGTTTGAGTCTGATACTAAGACGAATGCATACTCACCCATATCTTGTAGATAAACTGGAGTTTCAAAAACAAATGATGTTGGAGTGTCATAAGATGGAACATCTGAGCCATCTGGTAATGTCACTGTATTTGTCGACAGATTAACTTTATCTGGAGTTAATGTAACACGGCTAAATGGTAATACATTTTTACCTGGAGTACCATTAATCAACTCACGGATTTCTAAAGTTACAGGAACACTATCATCTTTAGTTGCAAAGAAAATATCAATCTTAGTGATAAATGCACCACCTTTATTCTCAACCAAGAAAGATTGAGCAAGTGGATCGTACCAACCTGTATCCGAAACTACTCTAGCATTAGTCTGCCAAACAGTCTGGCTATCAGTGATCATTTCACGAACTAATTCTGCATTGCGAACTGCATTAATAGTAGTTTGTTTAGTTTCTAAAACACCCTCAGCGTGATATACTGCACGACCACGAGAAGTAAACTGTCCATTAACAGTTGATACATCTATAAGTTTTAGTTCTTTAGAACCTGTTCTAAAGTGCACAGCATCTGTATTAGGAATATTAAAGATAAAGTTTAGTGCACCATTTGGATTTGTAACCAAAGTAGTTGGCTGTGTAAACGATACAACTGTTCCGATTGCACCGCTAACAGAACCTGTAATAGTTTGTGCTTGCCCATTAATTAATGTAGTAAAGCTACCATTAACATTAGCAAGATCTAGAACATATTTGTAACCAGTAATGTTTTTATTTGCATCAAACTGTGGTTCTTTTGCAGAGTGTACAACTACAGCCCATGCAGTACCATTGTTATTGGTGATAACATCACCTCTGTTTAAGCAAACTTGAGAGTCGCCATTAATACGACGCTTGGTTTCATTACTATTACCACCAACATTAGTCGAATCATCAAATGTTCCGCTGTTGACAGTATAAACTAGTTTTGCGCATGGTGTAATATATGAAGAAATGTCTACGCTATCAAAATATGCCCAGAAACGAGTGTTTGGTTTTAATCCTTTAGATTGAACTAGAATGTTTCTAGAACGAATATATGGGATAACTGCAGTAGAAACTACTCTATCGCCAACAGTCTCATAGTCAACTTTTTGTACTAAATTAGTTTCAATACCAAATCTAGATTGTCCGATTTGTTGAGCAGTAACCTGTACTTCGACAACTCTTCTTCCACCACCACCCTCTCCGCCGATGTCAACTTGGAGTGATTGTCCAGATGCAGAAGATGTAACAGTTTTCGTACCACTAGTGCTGACAAAAGTTACATTTTGAGAAACAGGAACACCTGCCCATTCGTTCTGCCAAGCAGACCAAACTGTACCCAATCCATTAGTACCAATTTGTCCAGAAGCAATGGCAGCATCACGAACTGCATTATAGTTTCCTTCTACATTATTAATTAGGTCTGGCAGTCTCTCAGTCTCAAACCATTCATCTGATGGTGGATTGATAGTCACATTACCTAAGAATGTGAAAATAGCAAACGGATTGATATTTTCTAAACGAGAAGCATAATCTTGTTTAATTAGAACTTCATTTGATAAAATTGGTAATGTAATAATATCGCCATTTAATTTGTATCCAGCAGAAGTTCTTTGTGCAGTTAATGTATTTTTCTCTAATAGATTAGAGTTATACATTGTATAGAAAGGACGAAGTTCGCCTTTCGCCATATCAATAGAGCATTTATAATCTTGAGACTTTGTGTCTGCAATAGTGCTACTCTTAAAATTATCTACAATGAAACCATTTTTCAATCTATCCAAGCCAGTGCTATCTGGAATTTTTAATGATTGAGTTTCAGTTTCCAATAACGATAATGAAGTGTAGTATTCTAAGTTATCAATTCGTTTTTCTAACTTACCGATATCACGCATAGTGTATCGTTTGTTTTCAATTTTTTGAACTGAAACAGAATCTTTGGTAGTATCAAATGTGTATGGCTCATATGTTAAATTATAAAGAATCATACCAAGTGATGGTGCCTGTGGTTCTCCAGGAGTTAATGATGGTACACCAGTAATAGCTGAGAATTTACCATTAACATCAAGAGAAATTTTATCTTTTCTCTTTAGATAATATGTGAATGAAGCAGTTACATCGATACCTCTCTTTGGAACACCAGTGATAGAAGCACCAGTTCCCAAGAAGTTTCTAACAGTACCACCAGATTTGTTTGCAACTTTTGGTCTAAAATCTAATGAATCTCTTACGAATGATGGGATATCTTTATAATCTACTGCAGTGCTGCCTGTTGCAGCATTTGTATATGAGTTAACTGAGAAGTAATCTCCAGCCCCATGCTCAAAATACTCATATTCTACAATGATAGGATTTGATGGTAGAGCATATGATTGCTTTAAAGTTAATCTTGCTAAATCATAATGAGTTAGTCTTTGTCCATTGTCAAACTCATAACGATCTGAAATATCTACAGTATATTGTGCATAAGTTGGAGTGCTGCCAAAGGCAACAGCTGGAGCCATCTTAATGCTCTTAATTTTAAATACATCAGCATGTTCAAGTAAAATAACTGGCTGTTGCGCAGCTGTCGCAGTAGTAAATGTATTACCAGACTGAATGCCAGTATATTGTGTTAATGTTTTAGTCTTTTCTGCGCCAGATTTAATAACAGATGCAATAACTGTAATTGAACGACCACTATAAGATGCACCCACATTAATGGTACAAGTAGATCCAGAAACAGTTATAGAAGCTGGAGTGAAAATAGCACCACCATCGGTTGCATCATTATTAATACAGATATAATTATCTGTTTCTGCAGCAGAAGCAAATGTTCCTGATGTGGATAAAGTTAAAGTAGTACCAGAAGCAGTTTGTGTGAATTTTTGATAAACTTGATATAAAACATCAACACTACCAGAAGATGCTAGTTCTGGCCAATAATTTATATTTGGATCACCATTTTTACGAACAGAACGAATAGAACTGTATGGTAGCTGGAAAATTAAACTAGAGTTTGTTGGTTCTTGTAGCTGTGTTTCTGCTCTTGTGTATCTTGAGTTCGTAGCAGTTAGGGATGTGTCTAAAGTTAGACTAGTAGCACTAGCAATACTTGCGATACGATAAACAGAACCAGATACATTAATATAATCACCAGCTCTAAAATCTGCAGTGAACGATGTACCAGAACCAGTAACAGTGGTACCAGCAGCAGTAACAAATCCTGTGAGATTATTTGTACTTAATGTGATTGGCTGGATGTCTGCTGTAAATGCCAAATTAGCATCAGATGATCCAGATGTAGCAGTTGCATAAATGCACTTAGCATCACGACCAAAATCATATCCTGGATTTATTTGAATATCAAATAATCCTAGTTTATAAATTGATGAATAACCAAATGGTTGAATATCATGCCATTCCATAAAACGAACACGAGCATAACCAACAATCTGTGCACCAGACGGAACTGATCCACGACCAGATGATCCAGAAACACGATTGTATATTGTTACACGATCTAATGTATCGATAGGAGGTGCATTGTTAACATTAGTAACAAGGATATAATTACCAACTGTTGCAGGAACAACCGCACCAGTTGACTGTAGATAATCTCTGGCTTTGTTTACTGTTACATATGTTGTAGAATCTTTTTCAATCTCATAACCTTGCACATATGCTTTACCAGCTTCTAAACCGATAGCTAATTTTGCTTCGTTAGCTCTTTGTGTAGCAATAGTTTCTGCATTGATAGATGTTTGTGCTGGTGGTTTGTTGATACCTCTGTTATATACTGGTGTTGGAGTGTATTCCCAGTAGATACCATTTGTTCCATCAATAACAGTTCCAAATGTATGAGTTGGATAAGAATTGTCGATAGATGAAGAAGTTCCACTATTCTTAGCAGTGTATGTAACACCACTTGGATTTGTTACTACATCACCTGCAAGATAAACAGTAGACTTAACCCATGCACCACGATTATTATCACGGTATTCACGAACATCGATTGGAAATTCACGAACAGTGTAATCGCCAGACTCATCATATGTACGACGAGCAAGTTCTTTTGCTAACTCTGAATATTGTGTTTGATCAACAATAGTTTTAATTCTACCGTCAACGACACGGATCAATTCAACGAAGTCTTGATCCTCTAATGTATTAATATCTTTTTTGGTTAATGCTAGGTGAATAGAATAACGATGCGCACCAGGTGCTGCAAAGTTATAACTATTTTGTGCATTGTCCAGAAGTGTTTCATCTTCTTCTGGAGTTACTACAAATTCAGTCGCCAGTAAACCAACACGATATGACGGAGAACTGTCATATTTGTCTAAAGAAATGGTCTGGTCTTCAACTAAACAGAAATGTCCATTAATATAATAAACACCTCTTGAAATTGTTGCCAATGAACCCTTACCTGTAGCACCAGTTGCCAATGCTTGGAATGAGTATGTATTGTCTGCTGTGCTGATTACTTCATTATCAGCAAATGTTTTAACTGTATTGCTAGTTCCTGAATCAAGATAACGAACATAAATTGTAGTTGGTTCAGTGCTTTCTAAGTTTTCAATATGATAAACTTGTGCAGTGATTCCACTCGATCCAACAATAATTTGGTCTTGTAAAGAATTAACAAAGGTTTCTACTGCAATACCATTATAGATTGGCTGCAGCTTAACATAGTCAGCACCTTTATTTGCATTAGTGCTAGTTTCAACAGAGGCTTGCCCTGGAATAACCATGGCACCCTGCTTGAAAATTGCGTCGCCATGTCGTTTAATTTGGTTTTGAAGAATCGTCTGTAGCTGAGTTAATTCTCTAGCTTGTACAGCGAAAGATGGACGGAATAAAATTCGATAGAATTTATTGTCCTCGTCGAAATCGTCATTATACGGTTCGGTATTGAAGTCGATCATTCTTTTGCTCTTATCTCTAAGTTATTTTTTATTTATTAGAACTTAATAACAGTTCGCATGGTTACAGTTTGGTCTACTGTAGGAGTGAATGCTTGTTTATTATCGATAAACAACAAGTCACCAGAATATTTATCTGCTGTTGGCGCAGTAACCCCAGAGGCACCAAAACCAACTGAGTTGGAATTTAAAAATGTAGCCCCAACAGTTGGTACAGCATTATCTAAAGACTGCAATAATGCGCCTGTAGATTTAACAGCAACAATTCTGAATCTTGGACCAGTTAATGAACCCATAGTCAAATTTGTATCTTGAGTGAATACTGTTGTGTCAATAGTTCCTGTTACAACATAACACGCTGATGCTAAAGCACTCTTAAGTAAAGAGTTTTCATTAAACGCTCTTGGATTTTTAATAATTCCAATTTGACGAAAATCGTTGTTTACATCAAAACCTTGGTTCTGATCTTTGGAAATATTAGAATAAAACATCAAAGTTCTTGCATACATACCATTAATTGGATCTTTTCCGTGGCCACCATATGGAGTAATTACTGCTCTAGCTGACGCTCCAGTTCCAGATCCAGCTGCGGTAATCGTCACTTTAGCCCAACGATATCCCTGACCATAATTAACCATATTTATTTTAGTTATAGAACCATTTTCTACAGTTGCTGTGGCTGCAGCGCCAGTTCCATCTCCTGTAATAGTTATAGTTGGCGCACCACCATAACCAAATCCGCCAGAAATAACAGGACAAGACATGATACGACCATCTGGTGTTAGCAATTCTGTGTTTGCTTGAAGTGTATCAATGTCTCCTGGAGATAAATCTGCAGTTAGTTCTGCTAGAGTTCCATCGCCTGTTACAGAAAGGTTAGCATAGGTATATCCAATACCACCATCATCAATCTGAACACCTACAATTTGCCCAGAATCAATTAATGGTATCAGCTTTGCTTCTGATTTTGATGTCACTGCATACCCAGTAGCACCTGCGCCACCTGAAACTGGAGAAATAGAAATACTAGGTGCACCAGAATATCCTGCGCCATATTTTAGTACTGCTGTACCAGTAGCTGGGCGACCAACATAATCTAACTTGGCTGTGCCATTAGTTGCAGTTGTTGTAGTTGCAGTTCCTGTTCCAGATCCAACACCAGTAGCAATAAATGTTCCGCCAACTATTGGTGTTCCAACATATCCAATAGAATTCCAAGCTGTTGTGCCAATGCTGACAATAGTATATTTAAATCCTGAAACAAAAGAACCTGCAGAAACAGTCGAACTTGTCTGGTGTGTTGGTCCAGTAGTGCCAGTAGTTCCAGCAGTTAGAACAGTATATAGATTAGTGTTATGATATACTTGCTGTCCGACAGTCAAAGCAGTAGAAGCAGTCCATTGTGTTCCAAATTTTACAGTTGGAACAGAAGTATAGTTAGAACCAGCGTCAGAAATATGAACTTTAGAAACTGAAGTTCCACGCATCATTGATGTGCCAACAAAGTTAGAACCACCTCCTCCAGTTAGCGTTACTGCTGGTGCACTTGTATACCCAGAGCCACCATCAGTCATATTAATTTCATAAATCATTCCATTTAGTGAGATGCTGGTAACAACACCACCCGTCACATTAACTGTTCCAGTCGCTCTCGTACCAATATACAAGAATGATGCAGAACCATTTTCTACAACTCCACTCTTATGAGAAGGACCAGTAGAAGAAGTCACACCAGTTCTAGAACATTGATATAAGTTATTGTTATGTTCTATTTTCTGTCCAAGAAGAACTGCAGTTGATGGTTGGAACGAGTTAGCAGTAGGGAATGGAGATTCTATTGTTACAGTTGCCCCAGCAGTGTATCCTGTACCACCAGCAGAAATTTGAATATTTTGAATTAATAATGGATCAGATTCTCTATATCCATCACCAGAAACTGTAATATTACCGAAGGTATAACCAGTACCACCATTCTGAATAACGACATTAATTAGTTGTCCACCAGAATAAAATTGAGATCTCAATGCATTAATAACTGGCATATACTGGTCAGTTAAAAATTTATTACGAAGAGCGATAGGAATACTATACAAATATTTCCACATGTATCCATCTGGCATGACAACTGGATCTACAACAGTACCGATTGGTTTGTAAGTAGAAACTGCATTGTTATTATTGTCTAGACACTTGTATACATTAAACTCATCTGTAATAACATAACTGTTAGTGTTCTCTATCTTTTGTGCTCCAGAATATGCTTTAGTGATAACAGCAGTAGCAGCAGCACCTTCACCACCACCACCAGTAATAGCTACTGTTGGGACAGAAGTATATCCAGAACCCTTTGTGTTTATTATAATATTAGTTACAACACCATCAGTAATTTCTGCAGATGCAGTAGCACCCGATCCATTACCACCTGTTATTGTTACAGTTGGTGGGTCAGAATAACCAAACCCACCAGATATAAGATTAATACCTTGTACTTCAGTGCTGTATTGATCATCATACATATCCCAAATCTGACCAGAAACCCAGTCAACACGAGGGACTACATATGCAACATCAGTAGACTTTATTTCTTTCATGGTAATAATTTCATTACGAGTAGAATTCTCATAATAAATGCTGTCTATGGGGAATGGTGCAGCTTGCTCGTCATCCCACGACAGTGTTTTACCAAGAAAGTAATAATATCTCGCTGATCTGTTTTGAATCTCATTAAACAACCCATCAGCAATAGAGTTGTGTAATGTAGTTTTCAGCAATGAAGACATTTAAGAAACCCTAAAAATTAGCTTACTGTAACAACCCAAGTAACAGCGATAGAGTCGCCAGCTGCCTTGTTAACAACTGGGAAAGTAGTACGGCAAAGTAAAGTGCCTGCAGAAGCAGCGTTAAAAATACCAGCTTCAGTGATAGCACCAGTGCCAGTGCCAGCTGGGAAAGTTGCAGTATATGTAACAGCGTTGCTTGAAGAAGAGCTAGATGCTAGTGTAACACGACCAGCTTCAGTAGTCAAAGTAGTTTGAGCTACAGCTGGAGTAGTTGTACCAGTACCGATAGCCATATGAGTCATAATAGCTTGGGAAGTACCTACCATGCGTGATGCAATAAAAGTCTTACCTGCAGAAACAACCAGGTTTTTGATCGCTCTTTCGTCTTTTACATTACCCTGTTCATCGAAAAGAGTTACAGTTAGATTACCCTTCATTTCGATTGTATCGTTTGTTTGATGTTCCATAGAATTCTCCTACCTATTAAAAGTTGATTTGGTTACCAACATACAGACCACCATCATTCAAGAAATAACCAGCTTCTGAATATGGATTAAAGTCTAAAAATCCACCACTATCAGTAGCTACTGCATTATTATCTCCTGCGGTTGTCTGTGTAGCGACAACATAATATGCACTTGGTAAAGTCGTAGTTAGCGAAAATGCTGGGGTCGTTCTATTTAGGTCAGTTGCGCTAGTGGCATTTGTATCCGAAATAGTTTGAACATCGCTATCTAGCGTAACCCCATCGTTCAGATAATGATTATATGTTGTAGAGTCGAATCGTTTAATAATACCAGCGTCTGTAGCAGAAAGTGTTGCAAGCGCAATAAATTGGATACCATCTCTAGCAGCAGTTGTTCCACCTGCTGGCGCAGTAGCAGTGTATCCCATAGGATAAGATGGTTCTATTGCAGGAGTAGAGTTATTATCTACAACACCATCAAAATTAAATGTGCCAGTATTTAAAACCTTTAAGAAACCAGCTGTTCCAGTTCCAGCACCTAATAGATCGTTTGTAGTTGTAACAAACGCTGGATTAGTTCTAGTAGAATTCTGAACATCTCCACCATCTGTTGGTAACACATTTTCTGCATCTGCTGTTGAGTTGTCATTTATTAAGTGTCCAGCAGACAGCATTTTATAAAAACCAGCATCAGAACCAGAAAGCAATGTACCACTAGTAGCGACAAAGGCTGGGTTAGTTCTAGTAGAGTTGTTTACATCTCCACCATCTGTTAGTGTTACATACTGACCATTGGTATCGGCAACACCACCATAATTTAAAGTACTATCGATAATTGGTTTGTTTATAACAAAATACGGGTCTGTTCTGGTTCCATCAAGAGCCAGACCAATTTCTTGCATAGTTACATACTGACCCTCTGCAACACCACCATAATTTAAAGTACTATCGATAATTGGTTTAGAGATATCAAAATAACGAATTGGGTCGCTACTTACAAGTTCTTCACGATTAGTGATAGCAAGAATCTTTAATAGCGATTCTAATTCTAAACTAATATCAAATTCATTACGAATATCATACTCACCAAAAATAGCCATACCAGATGGGTGTAGCAGATTTTTAACGATGGTTTTATAGTTGTCTAATTTTTCGTCAATTTTAATAACATAAGAGTACGCTTGGTAATAACGAGAGTCTTGGATGTAAATAGCGTCATTTAAAAACGAATCATTATTCACATAGTATCCAGGATATTTTGCCAATGCTCCAAGAGTACATTTGATAATAGCTGGATTGGTGTCAACAACTGTTGAGTCAAGCGAGCTAATACCGAATTCACGGAGAACTAAACCAACATAGGTATTATCACCAAAATCTTGCCAGTAATCTGACTGGTTAATTGTACCAACTTCAGCAAAACCATCCATACCTTCAGAAATAGAAAGATTATTACCAACTCTGGTAATAACTGTTCCAGCAGTACCAGCTAAATCTTGTCCAGATTGAGAAGATAAAGTTGTAGTGAAATCTGTAGAGTATCCAACACCAAATTTAATAAATTGCGCTCTAGTGATACCACCATTAGTATCCACAGCAGAAACTTTCATAATGGATCCATATCCATTAAAGTTTTTAATGTTGTAAATATCACCAACCTTGAAACCAGATCCAGGTTGCAATATTTCTAACTTGGTAGTTGTTGCTTGAATCTCTGCACTAAAATAAACTCCAGTATTATCGTCACGATAACGAAGACGATCACCAACAGCAATATCACCAAAGAATCTTCTGTCAATTAAAAATTCATAAACATCATCAGAAACTCTAATCGCTCGTTCAACCTCAACCTCAACATATTGTCTACGATCGACTAGAACACGAATAATTTTATTTGGTGTAACTACATCAACTAATCTACCAACAACATCATCTGGACTACCAGATATAATCTTAGCAAAAACGGAAACATCCTGATTCCACTTACCATCTGATGCTCGGAGTAACTGAGTAGAAGGATAAGAAACAGTTACATCTTTATTGTACAGTATTTTAAATAGTAATTTTAGAGATGCTTCTGACCCCTTTGCAAGATACTGAGACTTAATATTCTTTAGTAAGAATCTAGTATCAACTGAAGAGTAAGGTAAATTCGGAGCGAGTTCATTTTTAAAATGACGAATAAAAGAGTCTAATGTTTTATCGATATCACGAATAGTTTTTAAATCTACTTCATTGTTTTGCAAATATTCGTAATATGCTTCAACAAAAGAAACAAAAGTCTGGTAATCCTCCCTGACGAACTCAGGGAGTTGTGATTTTACCAACGAAGAAACATTAGGTTTTGCTATCGCAGTCATTATGATCTACTTGAAGAGAATGTATAATTATATCCACCACGAAGGTCGCCTGTTGCTGTCTTATCAGCAATAGCTGTTACTACTAAGTGATCTCTAGCAATCTCAGCAATTTGAGTTAGAGCAGATACCACATCGTTTGATAAAGGTTTAATAGAAACTTCTAAGTCAACATCTGCCAGTGCAGTTATATGTAAGTTTCTGATATCAACAATGCCGTTATTATAATCAACAGTACCAATTCTATTATTTACATAGATTTTAACACCATTCGGTCCATATCTGAATAGGCGAACATATCCTAATCCATCGTCATTCATATAATGAATTTCGTTCGAGCCAGCAATATAAAATCCTGTTGTAGTAAATGACCCACCATTACCAATACCATCAGCAAAAATTGGGTTGATAATATTTAAAAGATACTGAGCAGAGACATTATATCTTGGCACCAGTTTTCTACGAATCAATACAGTTGTAATATTATTTACAATTGATGGTTCAGAGTTATCGATTATTTTTGATAACTTTGAGAATCTGAAAACACCATCGAATTTTTGTAGGTCAGAATCATCATAATCAAAAATTGCGTTTCTTACAATTGTTTCAATTTCCGAAGCAGAACGAGTTGTTTCTTGCTCATTATAATAAACAGTTACATTTAATGCAATATTTAAATACTCTGGGTCTACAATCTCTGGAATAATAGAAACCACTTTTCTATTTGCCAAAACAGTAGACTTAATGTATGCTTTTTCTATCGTTGTTAGTTTAGTTGCATTATAAGGTTTAATGCAGATATATGTTTTTCCATAAACAGGTGGATTGTTATCTTCTCCACCCCAAACTGATACAGACTTTGCTTGTGGTACATTGGCATAAATTAATGCTTTGTAGTCATCTGGTGTTACTGCACGATTTTGAGATGCGTACATTTTAGGGGCATTGAATCTAATAGCATCAATGCTTTCTGCTTCAACACCACCAGAAGCTGGAGATGTACAGATAACTTGAACTGTTGCACCATTAATTAATGTTGCTCCATTGTATGAGAATGTTCTTGCACCATTAGGTGCGTCTAAACTAGAAACAAAATAGTTTGCATGTACAATGTTTCCATTATCAAGAGCACGACCAATATTATCATCGCCGAAATATATTTCATACAGACCACCATCAATTTCTTTCACAAAATATACTTTGGTATTTGATTCTGCTCCAATTAGGGTATCTGATCTTGTATATGTCTCAAATACAGTAGAATTAACAGATTCTTGGACCTTAACTGTTAGTGTATTTAAATCAATGTTTGGATTTGGCAAAACAAATTTTGCACCTGTCGTAACAGGAAATTTATTATTTACTACAGTACCTTCTGTTAATTTAACATTATTAAAGCTGTAAAGATTAGCCATTCTATTTACAGTTATAGAACCAGTATTATAGAATGAATATGTTTCTCCATCTACATTGGTAACGAACTGACTATACGCAGGAATGGTTAAGTTTGATGGTGATGCATTACCACCTGACACTGTAACATTTACAGTAGTTGATGCACAAACTGCAGATCGTGGAACATAACCTAACATTTTTGCTAATGATACTACGCTGTCTCGTTTTCTAGCAGAATCTAGAAACATTTCATTGATAGTCATATTCTGATATAGAGCATTATAATGAGTATTATATGCTAATACATCCATAAGAACAGACATAGCTGAACCTTCAAAATCATAGTCCTGGAACTCACTCTGACCAGAAAGAAATTGTTTTAGGTTAGTTTTGATTGCGTCAAAATCTAGTTCCGCTACATTAATTTTTTTATTGTTTGCCATTTATCGTGTTCTCTCTAATGTTAGGTCTAGAGTTAGAGGTCTTTCAGTATTAACGATTTTGAATATTATTGATATACTAACATCGTTAGAATCTTCATTTACTGTAGTGAAAACATCAATAAGATTGACTCTAGGTTCAAAATTGTTAATAACATCTATTATAGCCTGTTTTAGCACAATACCCATCATTGGTGTAGCTGGTTCAAATAATAGTGCACGAACAGGGGAGCCTATTTCGCTATGAAAAGGTCTCTCGAAGTTTTTAGTTAAAATTAGGTTTTTAAGAGCAGCTCTGACAGATTGTTCGTCAAATTTGCGTGTAATATCCTTCGTCACTGGATGAGCAGTGAAGTTGAAGTCCAGATCTGAAAAAATTCTTGTATTTCTTGCCATAATTATTATTTAGGTTATTCTACTATGGTTTTTGCATTTCCTTGATCTACAACATCTCCGTCCGCAATAGGATCGTTAACCCTAGCTGCAGCTTTACCTTCAAAATATGTTTTGGATGCACCTGAAATTATTTCTCGTTGAGATTCCTTGTGTACAGTATTTCCAACATTATGCTGCTCAAACTGATCTCCTACAGTGCCTATCAACAAACCACCAACATAACTTTTAGTACATTGAACCTTTTTGGTTAATGCTGTAGGAGCACCTCCATCTTGTCCCTTACTAAGAGCACCTTTATATGTTAAATTAGCCATTATTTTTTCTGTGGTGGTGGGCAGTTTTCTACAAGGAAGAAACCATCAGGGATACCCTTTGCGTTTCTCTTATAAGTTGCATGATTAACCATAGTAAATGCCCAACCACGATTACCCTGCGGTCTGTATCCTGTGTGTACCCAAACTTGAGTAGGAGAAGCATAATTATACTCTAAAATAATCTGGTCATATTTGATAATCTTTTCCATCTTCTGCACTAGCTCGTATGTTTTAACTGGAGACATAGGCATCAAACAAACATCAAAACAATGTCCCTTACAGTGATCTGAGTTTGCAGATTCTTGTGGGATTACACCTTTCAATCTATAACCAGATGTTACAGTCCAAAGTTTTTTATAGCCAGCAATACCGTTTGGTAATACTTCAAGATACGGTTCCAAAATATTTTGTGCGGAAACTGCTAGGTTACAAACAATTTCTTGAACCGTAAACAGTCTTAATGTCTTTCCATCTTCTCCAGTTAACATCTGATCCTGTAGTCTATGTTTACCGTTCACACCACCATCCATCAACATACCTAAACTAAAATTCTTAGTGATAGTATAATCATTGGTAAAGTTCTTTGTAGTGTAGATAATCTTACAGTCAACTGGAACTGGTTTTGCAGATGCGCCACCTGTAGGTGGTGGCGACGCTTCCTGAGCAACTGGCGGGGGTGCATTTGGAACACCATTTCGTTTACTTTCTTCGTTTTGTTTAGCACGACCTTCTGGAGTATTATATTGCTCTGGTGTTTCTATACTCTGTTTATTTTCTATCTGGCGAGGTGGACCTTCTAGATATGGAACAGTAGGATTTACTGGTTTAAAGTTAGCTGCATCTGGTGGGGTTATATTAACAGTTGTTGCACCAGATGCTCCATTACCAAACTGCCCTTCTGCATAATCAACACGCAATGAACCACCAGTTAGAACATTTCCTTCTCCAACAGCTTCAATATTTAATGTGCTATCTGATTTTATACTAACACTATTGGCTTGTAATGCAAAGTTTCCGTTGGCTTTCATTAATATATCACTAGCAGCTGATAAGTAAATGTCACTTGCTGCAGCAATATCTAAATTGTTACCAACTTGAACAGTTGCGTTTTGGTCAACTTGAATGTTTGCATCAGATCTAGCGTAAATATTAGCGTTACCATCAACAGTAATATTACACTCACCTTTAATGCTAACGCATCCGTTTCTTTCCATTATAACATAATTGTCACCAATAATATAATTTACCTGAGTACCCATTGGGTCTATTTCAGTGTATGTTCCTGCTCTGTGGTATGTATGAATTCTTTCTTGTCCTGGAGTATCATCAAATTCTTGAATATGTCCAGATTCAGTTTCAAAAACTTTATTAAATGGATATTGTGCTCCAAATGTAGGTAGCGGTTGATCCCATGTTCCCTGTCCTATTGCCTTTGGAATACCACGAGCACGCTGACCATCTTTCTTTTCAATAATAGTACCCTCAATAATACCACGAGCTAATCTGTTTGTATCTGGCTCATTAATATAATCTTTTAGTGGGTACTTGTTATTTGGATCTCTAAATCCTGTATTATCTGAACCTGTTCTTTGTGCACTAGCAGATGGTCCAGGAACTGGTTGTGCATCTCCAGTATTTTGTGGTGGCTGTGCAGGTGGTGCACCAGCATCTTTTTCTGCACCACCACCTGCAGAAGAGCCATAAAAATATTCATAATATGCTAATTTTCTGGCAGCAATATCTGGTGAGTTTATACCAACTGCTTTCTTTGCTGCAAAGAAATATCCAGGATGTGCAGAAGGGTTAACACCAGCTGGAACACGATCTTTAATATAAAGTGCAGCTATAATTGCAGATACATTAATATCATTATCTAAAGAATCTGGATTATTTAAGATATCAATGCTTAATCCAAGTTTATTGGCCAAATCATTATATCTCTTATAGTTACTACGACCAGTAAGTTGAATAAATCCACGACCATAATACTTTCCACCATCAGCATCAGTTTGATGGCCAAAGAAATTTTTACCTCGTTTAGTTGGTCCATAGATCCATGAGAAAAACTCTTGACGAGTCATCCCTTTTGTTTGCGCATTTGAATATTTCGCAGCCTCTGCGTCTGTCACGGTAAATATCTGTCGTAAACGAGACTCAGAATAATTGTATCCTTCATTTTGGGGGATCCATCCAGACTCTCCACCAGCAATTCCAAGCAATGCACACTTTTGTTCTTTTGTAGTTAATCCAACTTTATCACAAGCATTAATAAGTGCCTTAATACCTTCCTTTGCCTTCGCTTCATTACTAGTTGACTTTTTAGGGGGAATGATAGGTATAGATGAATTTACATTATTCTGTGCTGGGATTGATGCAGTTGAGGGGCTGGTTTCAGTAGCACCTGCTCTAACTGGATTACCAGAACCATCTAAAACTGGACTACCTGAGCCATCGGTGAGAACACCTTCAAGTTTTGACTTATTGACAGCATCTAAATTTGATGGCGCATCTGCAAATTTAATAATATTTTCGCCATATCCTGTTACCTGATTATTAATAGTAATCTTAGTAGAATCATC
>JACCDW010187830.1_pt1 | contig 17555 bp, 21 predicted proteins | sample 7449781 | NCBI WGS metagenome assembly JACCDW01 (sample SAMN15323449, study PRJNA562643) | freshwater metagenome | isolation source: river surface water | place: USA:Blue River Watershed | collected 2017-08-18
AGCCTCTTGACTCCGGCTCCGCGCCGCGAGATTCAGGAATTGGTGGAGCACGTGCGCTACCCCAGCTTGGTGGGTGACATCAACACCAAAGCCACCTGATTTCGATTGAGGTGAAACTCATACCCCGAGGCGAAAGCTTCGGGGTTTTTTTATGGGTGACGCAAAAGCAAAGCCGCCAGAGGAGAGCGGCGGTGCGGTTTGGCCTTCACCCCAAGCTCATGGCATGTGTCAATCAGCCGGAGAAATTTGACTCCCCTCGGACACCTACAGCCAAGTCGAATTCAAGGCAAGATCAACGTCATTTCCTGCATCAAGAACGAAATAAAGCGCCATATATGCTTTACTTTAGATTCATATAGCGCATTAAATGCGCCTTAAATGAAATCCTTGTCTCCTGCGCCCTTGCCTGGCACACGCAGCCTGACCCGTCTGGGCCAGGCGATTTCGCTTGCCCGTCGGCGCAGGCACCTGACTCAGGAAGATCTGGCAGAACGCATTGGTGCATCTGCCCACACCGTGCGGCGAATGGAGTCTGGCCACCCTGGCACCGCACTGGTTCATTTCGCAGGAGTCCTACAGGTGTTTGGCGAGCTCGACAAACTCGATCAACTACTAGACACCCCACTGGACACCATTGGCCTGACCTTGATGAATGAGAGGTTGCCACAGCGCGTTCGCAAGTCCCGTAAGTCGCCCGAGTCAGGAGCGTTTTGATGGCTGCAAACCCTGCTTTTCAACAGGCGAGCCAGCGCACTCAGCTCGACGTCTTTCTGGGTAAGGCGGAAAAACCGCTGGGCCGGCTCATCTTCGTCAAAGAGGGGATAAACGTGCCGTGACGCGCGGTGAGGTTTTGGCTCTGCGGCTGGCCAAGCAGGCTGGCATTGACAGCGCCACAGCGCGGATCGTGATGGTGCAGGACCAACCCGTCGCCATGAGCGCAAACTTTGTCGATGACGCAAGGCAATTGTGGAGGCGCTTTGTGTTCAACCACTTGATTACGAATGTGGATGACCACCTACAAAATATCGGATTCCTGTGCTGCGGTAACAACCCGTGGCGTCTGTCACCGGCATTTGATCTGAACCCTTTCCCAGACAAAGATCGTGAATCCAAAACCTGGCTCAGTGAAGACAGCGGCCCCATCACCTCACTCGAGCAACTGTTGGGACAAGCCCCACGCTTTGCGCTGTCGCAAGTCGAAGCCCAAGCAGTTCTTGACGAAATGGTCGCAGCTGTGAAGCGATGGAGAGAAGTGGCGATTGAGCCAGATGTTGGCCTGCAGTCTCACGAAATCAAAGACTTCAGACCTGCGTTCGAAGGCCTCGATATTCAATAAGCATGGCCAAGGACCAATGGGTGAAAGAGTTCGGTGCAATTTGCAGAGATCCATCGACAATCCGGCCTAATTCGAAAAAGGTCTTGAGGAAGTTTCGATACATCGCAACAAATCAACCTGCCGTTTTTGAGAAAAAAATGCATTTCGGAGTAAGTCTATTGATCCCGACCCCGCGCCGCGGGATTCAAGGCTGGCGAAATTGTTTGGTGCCACATTCCCGATTCGATTCACCCCCATCCAAAGCCGTGCCCGGGCCTGATAGTGACAACCCTGGATGACGACAAAGGGTTGATTTTCGTGCGAGTGGCGTTAGGCACCAATCAAAAGACGGATCATTAATTTAGTGGTGAATTTCGCATCGCCCAGAATGAACAACCTGCCGCATACACCAGCGCCGGGCTGAGCTACGACACAAAACTGGACTTCAGAAACGTGCATGAGCTGCCGTTCAACGACGCCAATTTCTCGATTCCGCCCCATGCACCACATGGCCAGATTCCAAATTAGGAACCCTGCATCCGAGCATGGTGAGGATTGCTGCGTTGGCTTTCGCAGCAGCGAACAAATAGTTGCGGGCTTTGCGGAGCCGGGGAGGGGTTAACGAAGTGATCTGTGCAAACAGTTGAGCATATGTCAGGCGCTGAATGCAAATCGCGGCCTGTCTGATTCATATCGAAAAGATTACTTTTTCCCAAATCTTCCACCTTGCACAGAGATATTGAGCACATCAACTTCTGCCAAGTTGGCAATGAGGATCTTACACTTCGGACAGATATAGGCCACACCTGTATTTATGCGGTATGCCCACCCCTCAGTAGTCATCAATAAATCACAGCCGAAGCACACGTACCTGACATTAAAGAATCTTTTTCCTTTGCCGTAAGTGACAAATCGGGTGTTTGTCCTGCCGAAACTCCTCAAGCTGGGTAAGCCCTCACCGTATTTTTTTCGAAAGTGACTTTCCTTTAGTTCAGAGTCTGTGAGTCCATCTGAAACAGGGGGCGTAAGCTTTAATTTCGAGTTGGGCATTTTCGGCATGCAAACACTCAAATTTCATCTCTTTCAATTGAGCCATTCCGTTAGTTGGCAGGACATAAATCAATGGGTACTAGATCGATACAGTCCCATTTAACCTCACGAAAGTAATGATAGGGCGCGCTGTGCGCGCCTCATCGGCTAAAGAATTACGAGAAAAGAAGACCGGAATTTATTTGTATTTGTGCAGCTGACAGCGTGATTTTTTCTGGTGTGTTCCAAGGTGTGCGAGCACCTGTATGCAACGCTGCTAAAAATCAAATACACAACAGAATCGCGATTTATCGGTAAAGCAATGCTGTGCGCACAGTAAATACCTTATTCTGCTGGACTATGCACCGTTAAAATTATACATATTTTATTCTCGGAGATAAATATGTTAATAGGTAAATATGCTTTTATGTTGGCTAGCGACCCAGATACAGATTTAAAAACTCTTGTCGAACTTTCTAAATCACCTGACGTAGAAATAAGAGCAGCAATCGCTTACAACAAAAGCACCCCAGAAAATATTCTTAACCAACTGCGTAAAGATTCATCCAATCTTGTCAGGGCTGCCCTAAGAAAGAGAGGAGTTCTTGTTGGCGATGCATTGACTGTTTGTATTGCCGGAAAAAATAATATTGCTGTGAATGGACTCAAACACATTATTGATAACTACTCAGAAGAATTCAATATTTGCTATCTCCCAAATCCAAGTGATGATGGAATCGACACTTGGCAATTGTCTTTTCTAAAGTTTGCGAACGAGCACAACATCCCAAGAGCTAGTCTTGAAGAGCTATATCTTTTGGAAAATCTTATTTTTATTTCTCTTGAGTATTCAGAGATTTTAAAAACAAAGAAATTCAAAACACATCAGTTGTACAACATACACTTTTCGCTACTGCCGAAATACAAGGGAATGTACACATCGGCACTACCAATTTTTTTGGCGAAAAAGAATCCGGTGTGACATTACACAGGATTGACGACGGTATCGATACTGGCGAAATTATTGACCAAACACGATTTGCAATTGAAGACCATAACACAGCTCGTGATTTATATTTCAAGTACCTTGAAAATGGTTTTGAATTGTTCAAGAAAAATATAGACTCGTTGATTTACGAAGAGGTTAGGTCAACACCCCAGCCTCACACAAACGCTTCGTACTTCTCAAAAAGTGCAATCGACTATCGGAACATTCAGATTAATTTTCACAAGACAGCGTATGAAGTACGGAACCAGTTAAGGGCTTTTACATTTAGGGAGTATCAGCTACCGAAATTCAACAACTGGAGCATTTACCGTGCTGAAATTCTTCAGCAGCGTAGCCTAGTGAAACCAGGTACTCGCATCTGGGAAGACGATGAAGCTTTCGTTGCTTCAACTATTGACTACGATATAAAACTTTTTAAAGATTATTACGAAATGCTTTGGCAATGTTGCGAAACGGGAGACATTAAACTTTTAAAAAACTTCTTGCGATTTATTCCAGATCTGAACTTGAAGAACCAAAAGTCTTGGAATGCCATCATTATTGCTACATACAATGGACACTTGGAAATTGTGAAGCATCTTGTTAGTAATGGAGCCGACTTAACGTCAAAGAACAAGAACGGAACAACTTTGCTGATGTATGCGCTGAGTTTTTTTGAGCGCACTCAAAATGACAGCCTATTCTCTTTCCTCTGTGCAAGCGGCGCAAAATGGGAAGATGTTGATGTTTCAGGAAAATCTGTCGCTGACTACCTCAAGGCAAAAAAACTGACCAAACTTACTCACCTAAGTCCATTAAAAGGCTAGAGGCTCCTTTGCACTACCCTGAGTGCACGGAACTGACGCATTTATCTATCCCTCTTGCCGTCATTCCGTGCGATGCTGTTCTTTTTTCCATCGCCACATTCATCGCTTCAGTCTCAGTGTTGAATGCGACGTTTTTTATCCAACTTACAACGGATGAACAAAGAGATGCGGGCGCTTATGGTCTAAGGGGGTGCCGATGTGGTCGGTACAAAGAGCAAACTATGTCTTCAGTATGTACCCCGAGAGCAATGGTAGGGCGTGCTGGGCTCGAACCAGCGACCAAAGGATTATGAGTCCTCTGCTCTAACCAACTGAGCTAACGCCCCTTCCAAGCGTGATTCTAAACCTCCGCGTCCAGAACGCCGTCGGGCGCAAAGCAGGAAGGCTTAGCCGTTATTGCGGTGGCTCAGCGCGTTGCTCACGAGTTTGGCGGTGATGTCCACGATTTGGATCATGCGGTCGTAGGGCATGCGGGTGGGGCCGATCACGCCCAAGGTGCCCACGATTTGGCCATCGACTTCGTAGGGGGCGCTCACCACCGAGAGTTCTTCGATGGGCACAAATTGGCTCTCGCCGCCGATGTAGATGCGCACGCCCTCGGCTTCGGCGGAGCGGTCGAGCAGGCGCACGAGCTGGGTTTTTTGCTCAAACAAATCAAAGGCGCGGCGCAGGTTGTCCATGTCGCTCGAGAAATCGCTCACCGAGAGCAGGTTGCGCTCACCGCTGATGACCACGTCGCCCTCGCCGGGCTGCAGGGCCTCGCTGCTGAATTGCACGGCCGCTTTCATGAGGCTGCCGATTTCGTCGCGCAGGCGCTCGACCTCGGTGAGCAGGCGTTCGCGCACCACCTCGATGGCCAGGCCGGCAAAGTGCTGGTTCAAGTAGTTTGAGGCTTCGATGAGCTGCGACTGGGTGTAATCGGTGGGGGTAAAGAGCACGCGGTTTTGCACGTCGCCGTCGGGCGTGACGATGATGACGAGCAAGCGCTTTTCCGACAAGCGCAAAAACTCGATGTGCCGAAAGACCGAGCTGCGCTTCGGGGCCATGACCACGCCCACGAAATGGGAGAGGTCGGAGAGCAAGTGGGCGGCGTTGGCAATGACTTTTTGGGGCTGGTCAGGGCTGAGTCCGCTCGAGAGTTCCGGGGCCACGAGTTCGCCGCGCTGGACGGTGAGCATGGTGTCGACAAACAGGCGGTAGCCGCGGGCGGTGGGGATACGACCCGCCGAGGTATGGGGGCTGGCGATCAGGCCCAGCTCCTCCAGATCCGACATGACGTTGCGGATAGTGGCTGGGGAGAGGTCTAGGCCCGAGGCGCGCGAGAGCGTGCGGGAACCGACGGGTTGCCCGTCGGCGATGTAACGCTCCACGAGCGCTTTGAGCAACAACTTGGCACGATCGTCTAGCATGGGTTCATCCAAGAGTCGGATTTTAGTGATGTAATTTAGCCATGAACGCAAAATTCCGTCATGTCGCGCTTTTGGGCCGCTATGAGCTGCCCACAGCGGGGGGGAGTCGGCCGGCCTCGCGCCGTGCCCTGGAACGCATCGCCCATTTTCTGCACACGCAGGGCTGCGAGGTGCATCTGGAGCGCCAGACTTCGGCCAATGCCGGGATGTCGGGCTACTCCAGCCTGAGCGTACCGGAAATCGGTCAGCAGTGCGATTTGGGCCTGGTGGTAGGAGGGGATGGCACCATGCTGGGCTATGCCCGGGAGCTCTCGAAGTACAAGGTGCCGCTCATTGGCATTAACCAGGGCCGCCTGGGGTTTATCACGGACATTCCGCTGGAGGACTTCGAGTCCACGCTCAAACCCATGCTGCAAGGCGAGTATGAGGTGGACCGTCGCCCGCTCATGCAGGCGCGCGTGTGGCGCGACGGCCTGTGCGTGATGGACGCGTTGGCCATGAACGACGTGGTGATCAACCGGGGAAGCACCTCGGGCATGGTTGAGTTGCGGGTGGAGTTTGACGGCAATTTCGTGGCCAACCAACGGGCGGATGGGTTGATCATTTCCTCTCCCACGGGTGCCACGGCCTATTCCCTCTCGGTGGGAGGGCCTTTGATGCACCCGTCCTTGCCGGCTTGGATTGTGGCGCCCATCGCACCACACACGCTCTCCAACCGTCCCATCGTGCTGGCCGACACTGGCGAGGTGGCCGTGGATTTGGTGGCGGGGCGGGACGCGAGCGCCAACTTTGACATGCAATCGCTGGCCGCTTTGTTGTTGGGAGATCGCATCACGGTGCGGCGCTCGGATTTACAGGCGGTGTTTCTTCACCCCTTGGGCTGGAGCTATTACGACACGTTGCGCAAAAAACTGCACTGGAACGAGGGGGTGACATGAGTTTGCGCCATCTGGTGCTGCGCGATTTTGTGATCGTGCAGAGCCTGGAATTGGATTTTTCTCAGGGTTTTACGGCGCTCACGGGCGAGACTGGGGCAGGCAAGTCGATCTTGATTGACGCGCTGCAATTGGTGCTAGGTGGGCGAGCCGACGCCGGTGTGGTGCGCGAAGCTTGCGCCAAGGCGGAAATCAGTGCGGCCTTTGACTTGAACGCGGAGTTGCGCGCTTGGTTGGACGCAGAGGGCTTTGACCCCGAGGGCGATGAGCTGCTCTTGCGCCGCACGATTGACGCCCAAGGCAAGAGCCGGGGCTGGATTCAAGGCTCGGCCGCCACGGCGGCGCAGCTGCGCAGTCTGGGCGATCTCGTGCTCGATATCCACGGCCAGCACGCCTGGCAAAGCTTAACCCGTACCGAGGCCGTGCGCGATTTGCTCGACGCCTACGCCGGCATTGACCGCGCCCCTCTGCAGCAGGCTTGGAGCCACTGGCGCGAGGCGGTGCAAACGCTGGAGCACGCCCGAACCGCGCAAGACAGCTTGCAGCAAGAGCGCGAGCGTTTGCAATGGCAAATCGGGGAAGTGGAGAAACTCGCCCCGCAAGCCGATGAATGGGAAGGGCTCAACCAACAGCACAAGCGCTTGGCCAATGCCCAGGCTTTGTTGGAGGCGGCGCAGTTGGCCTTGAGCGCGCTCGAGGGCGAGGATGACGGCGTGCTGCGCCAGCTGCACCGCGCCCAAGGCGAGTTGCAGGCGCAATCGGCGGTGGAGCCACAGTTCGCGGCTTGGGCCGAAGTGCTCGCCTCAGCCGTGGCACAAAGCGCCGATGTGGCGCACGAATTACAAGCTTATTTGTCGCGCACCGAGCTCGACCCCGAAGGTCTGCAAGCGCTCGACGAACGCCTGGCCCTTTGGGTGAGTCTGGCGCGGCGTTACAAGCGTGCCCCAGAAGACTTGCCGGCCCTGCTGCAAGACTGGCGCACGCGGCTGGCCCAGCTCGATGCCGCGGTAGACCTCGCCGGCCTCGAAGCGAGCGAGGCGCGCGCGCAAGAGGCCTACCAAGCCGAGGCCAAGCGCGTGAGCCAGGCCCGCAAGAAGAGCGCGCCCAAACTCTCCCAAGCCATCACCACCGCCATGCAAGACCTGGGCATGCAGGGGGGGCGCTTTGAAGTGGCGCTCGAGCCCGTGGCGCCCGCAGCCTATGGGCTGGAGCAGGCGCAGTTTTTGGTGGCGGGCCACGCGGGCAGCACGCCGCGGCCGGTGGCCAAGGTGGCCTCGGGTGGCGAGCTCTCGCGCATCGCGCTGGCCATTGCCGTGACCACGAGCACCCTGGGCACGGCGGGTACCTTGATTTTTGATGAAGTGGATGCCGGGGTGGGTGGCGCAGTGGCGGAGACCGTGGGCCGCTTGATGCAGCAGCTCGGTCGGGATCGCCAAGTGTTGGCGGTCACGCACTTGCCCCAAGTGGCGGCTTGCGCCGACCACCACCTCGTGGTGCGCAAGCAGCGCAGCGGCACGCAAACGCTCAGTGAGGTCACGCCGGTGGAGGGCGAGGCGCGGGTGACGGAGATCGCCCGCATGCTCGGTGGCGAGAAACGCACCGAGACTTCTCTGGCCCATGCGCGCGAGATGCTCACGCCCCCCCCAGAGGCCAAGCGCGCCCGGAAAGAACGGGCATGAACACCGAGTTGGTGCTCATCAGTGGCATGTCGGGGTCGGGCAAATCCATTGCCCTGCACGCGCTGGAGGATGCTGGTTTTTACTGCGTGGACAACCTCCCGCCTGAGTTGCTCCTGCCCTTTGTGCAATTGGAGCAGCAGCAGCGCATGCAAAAAGTGGCCATCGCCATGGACGTGCGCAGCGCGGGTTCTTTGCCCATGGTGCCGGCCCAACTCACGCATTTGCAACAAGCGCGCGATGTGGATTTGCGCCTCTTGTTTCTGGACGCGAGCACGGAGGTGCTGGTCAAGCGGTTTTCTGAAACGCGTCGCCGCCACCCGCTCTCGCAGCAGGAGGTCTCGCCGCTCGGGGAGCAGTCGCAGCGCGATTTGATGGAAGCCATCGAGCTCGAGCGCCAGCTGCTGGCGGATTTGCGCGAGAGCTCGCACATCATTGACACGAGTCAGCTGCGCTCGAGCCAGCTCCAGAGTTATCTCAAGAACTTGATCTCGGCCCCGACGGCGCAGATGACGCTGATGTTCGAGTCCTTTGCTTTCAAGCGCGGCCTGCCGCTGCACGCCGACTTCGTCTTTGACGTGCGCATGCTGCCCAACCCCCACTATGAGCCGAGCTTGCGCCCGCTCACAGGCTGTGACGCCCCGGTGGCCCAATGGCTGGGGAGCCACGCGGCGGTTGACCAAATGGCCACGCATATCGAGCAATTCGTGCGGGAATGGCTACCCGCCCTGGCGGCCGACCACCGCAGCTATGTGACGGTGGCGATTGGTTGCACGGGAGGCCAACACCGCTCGGTGTATTTGGTCGAGCGCCTGAGCCAGCGCTTTGCCCCCGATTGGGTCACCCTGCGGCGCCACCGCGAGCTGGCGGCCCCGCAATAAGCCACTCGCGCACGGGCGCGGGCAAGCCGAGCGTGGGCCATGTCTCGGGTGACACCCACTGGCCCTCCGGCGCTTGTGCGCGTGTCCAGGGCACCCAAATCGGGTGCAGGTACAAGTCCTTGTGGGTGAGCACATGCTTGCGCACTGAATCCACCAAGGGGCACATGTCCGGATGCAACAAGGCCTGCAGCGGGGCTTCCTCACGCCACATGGGGGGCGCATAGAGCCCGCCCCACACCCCACGCGGGGGGCGGCGCAGCAAGGCCACGCGCTGTTGGCGGTCATAGGCGAGCAAGACCCACCAGGTTTCCGCGCGTCGCAGCAAACGCTTGGTTTTGATGGGATAGCGCAGCGGGTCGCCCTCGGCATGGCCGCGGCAATCGGTGCGTACGGGGCAACGCGCGCAATCGGTTTGGCGCGGTTTGCAACACAGGGCCCCTAAGTCCATGAGGGCTTGGGTGTAGGTGGGCATGTCCTGCGAGTGCTTGGGCAACAGGGTCTGGGCTTGCGCCCAAAGGGCATCGACTTCGCGGGCTTGGGCCAGGTCCCCCGCAAACCCGAGGTAGCGGCTGAGCAAGCGTTTGACGTTGCCATCGAGAATGCTCTCGCGTTCGCCAAAACACACGGAGGTGATGGCCGCTGCCGTCGAGCGGCCCACCCCGGGCAGGGTGAGGCATTCTTGCGCGGTGCGGGGAAACTCGCCGCCATGCTGTTGCACGATTTGTTGCGCGGCGCGGTGCAGGTTGCGTGCACGGGCGTAATAGCCAAGGCCGCTCCAGAGGCCTAACACTTCGTCTTCGCTGGCGTTGGCCAAATGCTGCACGGTAGGGAGTTGGGCCACGAAGCGCTCGAAGTAGCCCACCACGGTGCTCACCTGGGTTTGCTGGAGCATGATCTCGGAGAGCCAAACGCGATAGGGGTCGCGATCGCGCTGCCAGGGCAAGTCGTGCCGGCCGGCTTGGCGCTGCCAGGCCACCACGCGCGCGGCAAACGAGTTCAGGCCTTTTGGCATGTGGGGCAGTAGTAGGTGGCTCGCTGGCCCTGAACGATGCGGCGGATGGGGGTGGCGCAAACATCGCAGGGCTCGCCATCGCGGCCATAGACCTTGACCTGTAACTGGAAATGCCCGGTTTGCCCCAAACCATTGCGGTAGTCGCGCAAGGTGCTGCCACCCGAATCCAGCGCTTGTTGCAAAACGTTGCGTATGGCCGCATGCAAGCGTGCGGCCCGCGGGCGGCTGATGCGCTGGGCGGCCAGCGTCGGGCGAATGCCCGCCAGAAAGAGTGATTCTGAAGCGTAGATATTGCCCACCCCTACCACCAGGTCGCCGGCGAGCAAGACGGATTTGATGGGGCTGCGGCGCAGTTGCAGCCCCGCGTGCAGGCCCTCGGGCGTGAAAAATGGGGAGAGGGGCTCGACACCCAGCCCATCGAGCAGCTTGCGCGCGCGGGGGTCTGATTCGGAGTGGACATGAATGACCGCCCCGAAACGGCGCGGGTCGTGCAGGCGCAACGTGCCTTGGTTGGTGACCAGATCGGCATGATCGTGCGGGCCGGGGGCTTGCCCAGGGGGGGCGAAGGCCAGCGAGCCCGACATGCCCAAATGCCACATCAGCAGGCCTTGGTCGAGGTCCATGAGCAAATACTTGCCCCGGCGGCGCACGTCGCGCACGGTACGGCCTTGCAAGGCCTGCGCTTGCAGCCCCAGGGGCCAGCGCAGGGGTTTGCCCAGGCGCAGGGCCTCGATGCGCGCACCAGTGATGCGATCGACAACGCTGCGGCGGGTGACTTCGACCTCGGGCAATTCGGGCATGGACACACTGGGCCTGACGCCCACAGGGAAAACGGTGCAGGGATTATGATGCAGGCATGAAACGCCGAACCACGGGCGGGGCTTTGCGGCCTGGCCTTTTTGCCCCGACCTTGTTGTTGCTGTCTTGCCTCGTGGGAGGTGTCGGCGCGGCTTGGGCCCAGGCGCCGAGCTCCGCAGGCAAAAAAGCGCCAGCAACCCCAGAGGCGCCCGATGCCGGCGAGATGCTCTATCAGGTGCTGCTGGGCGAATTGCTGGTGCGCAATGGTGACCCTGGCGCGGGCTACTCCTACATTCTGGATGCCGCGCGCAAGACCAGCGACGCCCGGCTCTTCCAGCGCAGCGTGGACATTGCGCTACGCTCGGGCTCGGGCGATGGCGCTTTGTCCGCCACGCGGGCTTGGAGCCAGGCACTGCCGCAAGACCGCAAGGCCAATTTGCAGCAGCTGCAAATTCTTTTGGCCATCAACCGCATGCCCGAAACCTTGGAGCCTTTGCAGCGCGAGTTGCAACTCGCCCCGGATGTGGAGAAGACCTCGGTCATGGCGGCCATTCCACGGCTCTACGCCCGCGCCACCGACAAACGCGGGGCGGCCGATTTGGTCGCCCAGGTTCTGCAGCCCTACACCCAGCAAAAACCCCTGGCAGGTGCAGCTTGGGCCACCATTGGACGCATGCGCCTCGCCGCCGAGGATGTGGATGCGACGTTTCAAGCGGCGCAGCAAGGCCTGCGTGCCGATGCCGATTGCATCCCCTGCGGTCTGCTGGGTGTCGAACTGCTCAACCGCCAGTACCCGGGGGCTGAGGCCTTGGTGCTGCAAGTCCTCCCGCGCACGGACGACCCCGACTTGAACCTGGCCTATGTGCGGTTCTTGGTGGAGCAAAAACGCTACGCGGAGGCGCAGCGCCAACTCGAGCGCATGACGCAGCGCACCCCCGAAGCCTTGGAGCCCTGGCTCATTCTGGGGTCCTTGCACTTTGAGTTCAACCGCCCTGCCGAAGCGGAGAAGGCGCTGAGCCAATACGTGACCCTGGCCCTCAAACAAACCAACCCCAGCCCCGCCGTGGCGCGAGGCCTGACCCAGGCCCAGACGCGGCGCGCCGAATTGCTGGCCAAGCAGGGCAAGCTCGATGAAGCGCGCGTCTTGCTCGGGCGACTCCCGCCTGGTAACCGCACCGAGCAACGCGCTCGCTTGCTGGCCGAAATTCAGCTCTTGCGTGACCACAAGCAATGGCAGGTGGCCTACGATTTGTTGGCGCAGATCGACAACAAAGACAACGACCTGCGCTACGAGCAAGCCATGCTGGCCGAGCGACTCAAGCGCTATGACGAGATGGAAGCGCTCCTGCGCGAGATTTTGCGCGACGACCCGAGCTACCACCACGCCTACAACGCGCTCGGGTTCTCGTTTGCCGAGCGCAATATTCGCCTGAGCGAAGCGCGCCAACTCATTACCAAAGCGGTGGAGCTCGCCCCGGATGATCCCTTCATCCAAGACAGCCTGGGTTGGGTGGAGTTCCGCTTGGGCAACTTGGGCGAAGCCTTGAACTTGCTGCAAAAAGCCTTCGCCGCGCGCCCGGACCCCGAGATCGCGGCGCATTTGGGCGAGGTGCTCTGGCAGCTCAAGCGGGCCGAGGAAGCTCGCCAGATTTGGCGCCAAGGCCTCCAGCTCGGGCCCGACCACGACACCTTGCGGGACACCATTCGTCGCTTGAGCCCTGGACTTTGAGTCATGCTCGTCTCACGCGCCTCCCTTGCTTGGGCCTTGCTGTTGGGCAGCTTGGCCTTGGTGGGATGCACCACCCCACCGGGTGCCCCCCCCGCCACTTCAGCGACCCCACCCCCATCGACTGGGGCGGTCGCACCCCCGAGCCCTGCGGCCTCTGGGGCCGCGGCGTCCCCCGCTGCGGCGCCCGCCGCGAGCGCACCGAGCTCATCTGCTTCCTCGGCTAACGCCGCCAAAGTCTGGCAAGGTCGCTTGGGGCTGACCGTGCTCACCGACCCGCCCACCCAATACCACGCGGGCTTCACCTTGAAAGGTACGGGCGAAGCTGGCGAGTTGGCACTCACTACCCCCTGGGGGAACCAATTGGCGTTGGTGAAATGGCAGCCCGAGCGGGTGACGCTGGACTACGAAGGCAAGCGCTATGTGCTGCGCTCGCTCGCGGATTTGACCCAGCGCCTGAGCGGCGCGGCCCTGCCCGTGGCCGAATTGCTCGACGCCCTCAATGGGGGTGAGCCGGTGGTTGATGGCTGGCTCCTCAGACGCGAGTCGCCCACACGCCTGTTCTGGTTGCGCCAACAACCCCTGCCGCGCGCGGAGTTGCGAGTGGTGCTGGAGGACACGCCATGAGGCTCGATGGGGTGTTGGCACCCGCCAAAGTGAACCTTTTTTTGCATGTGGTGGGGCGACGCCCCGACGGCTACCACCTGTTGCAGTCGGCCTTTGCCTTGATTGACTGGTGTGACGAGCTCGATTTTGTGCGGCGCGAGGACGGCCAGATCCATCGCCACGATGTGGGCGCCGCTCTGCCCGCCCAGGACTTGGTCTGGCGGGCGGCGCAAGCCCTCCAAGCCGCCAGCGCCACCCCTTGGGGGGTGGACATTACCCTGCGCAAACGCATTCCCACCCAAGCCGGTCTGGGCGGCGGTTCTTCGGATGCGGCCAGTACCCTGCTGGCGCTCAACGCCCTGTGGGAGCTCAACTGGCCACTGGCGCGCTTGCTGCCGCTGGGCTTGGCGCTGGGGGCCGATGTGCCTTTTTTTCTGCATGGCCACAACGCCTGGGTGGAGGGCATTGGTGAGCAGGTCACTCCCCTCGCCCTGCCACCGGCGCGGCTCTTGGTGATTCAGCCCGGCGTTGGGCTGGAGACCGCGCGGATTTTTCGGGATCCGGGGCTGACCCGAGATACCAAACCTGTTACAATGTCGGTCTTTGCTGCAGCGCGTGAAGGTTTGGCCTTTGGCCACAACGATCTGCAGGCCGTGGCGCAGACTTTGTGTCCGGAAATTGGCGAAGTTCTGGCCTGGCTCGAACAACGCGGTTTACGGGGACGCATGAGTGGCTCTGGTACGGCGGTCTTTGCGCAGGTGCCTGACGGCGTGGCCATCGAGCCGCCCCCAAGCCCCTGGACCAGCAGGCTTTGCAGCATCATGACTGAGCACCCCTGGAGTGCGCGGTCAAACACCGGTTCACGGTCGGTGGCGTAAGCCATCCACCGGTGTAGGGGAGTCGCCAAGTTGGTTAAGGCACCGGATTTTGATTCCGGCATGCGAGGGTTCGAGTCCTTCCTCCCCTGCCAAAGTTTCAAAGGCAGATGACGCGGTCGCCCCGTCATTATGGTTCGCACAGCAAGTCATCATGTCCACCATCGCCAACACCCCCAGCTCTGATTTCGTGGTTTTCACCGGCAACGCCAATCCTGCGATGGCCGCCGAAATTTGCCAACATTTGGGCACCGAGCTTGGCGCGGCCAGCGTGGGGCGTTTCTCCGATGGCGAGGTGACGGTCGAGATCAACCAAAACGTGCGTGCGCGCGACGTATTTGTGATCCAGTCCACCTGTGCCCCCACCAACGAAAACCTGATGGAGCTCTTGATCATGGTGGACGCGCTCAAGCGTGCCTCCGCAGAGCGCATCAGTGCCGTCATTCCTTATTTTGGCTATGCCCGCCAGGACCGCCGCCCACGCTCTTCGCGCGTGCCGATCTCGGCCAAGGTGGTGGCCAACTTGTTGCAAACCGTGGGCGTGGCGCGCGTGCTCACCATGGACTTGCATGCGGACCAGATTCAAGGCTTTTTCGATATCCCGGTCGACAACATCTACGCCTCGCCTGTTTTGTTGGGCGACTTGCGCCAGCAAAACTACGACGACTTGATGGTCGTCTCCCCCGATGTGGGCGGTGTGGTGCGCGCGCGTGCGCTGGCCAAGCAGCTGGGGTGCGATTTGGCGATCATTGACAAGCGCCGTCCGCGCGCCAATGTGTCTGAGGTGATGCACGTCATCGGTGACATCGAAGGCCGCAACTGCGTGATCATGGACGACATGATCGACACCGCAGGCACTTTGGTCAAAGCCGCCGAAGTGCTCAAGGACCGTGGCGCCAAGAAGGTTTACGCGTATTGCACGCACCCGATTTTCTCGGGCCCCGCCATTGAGCGCATCTCCAAGGGCGCGGCCCTTGACGAGATCGTGATCACCAACACCATTCCCCTGAGCCCCGAAGCCCAGGGCTGTCAAAAAATTCGCCAACTCTCCGTGGCGCCGCTGATTGCCGAAACCATTCAGCGCATTGCCAACGGGGAATCGGTGATGAGCCTGTTCTCCGAGCAAGACCAACTCTTCTGAGGGTATTGCGCGCGAGAGCAAACGTGTGGGCTGCTCACGCAGCCTTTTTAAAAACCGAAGTCACACTGGTCGCGGTGGACTTCTTGATGGAGAAAAACCATGAAATTTGTCGCTTTTGAGCGCCAGAAGCAGGGTACGGGTGCGAGCCGCCGCCTGCGCATCACGGGCCGCACGCCCGGCATCGTCTACGGTGGAAAAGGTGAGCCTCAGCTCATCGAACTCGACCACAACGCCCTCTGGCACGCCCTGAAAAAGGAAGTGTTCCACTCGTCCATCTTGGACATGGAACTCAATGGGCAAAACAGCCAGGTGTTGTTGCGCGACGTGCAATACCACCCGTTCAAGCAACTCGTGCTGCACATCGATTTCCAGCGCGTGGACGCCAACACCAAGATGCACAAGAAAGTGCCGATCCACTACAGCGGCGAAGAGAACTCGCCTGCGGTCAAGCTCGACCAGTGTTTGGTCAACCACGTGCTCACCGAGCTCGACATTGCCTGCCTGCCCAAGGACCTGCCCGAGTTCATCTCGGTGGACTTGAGCAAGCTCACCAAGGGCCAGTCGCTGCACCTCAACGACATCACGCTGCCCGCTGGCGTGAGCGCCGTCACCCATGGCAAGCCCAACCCCGTGCTCGTCTCGGTGGTGGCCACCAAGGAAGAAGCCCCTGCGGCCGACGCCGCTCCCGCTGCTGACGCCGCCAAGAAGTAAACCCCTCTGGGTTTGCCCCAAAAGCCCGCCTTGTGCGGGCTTTTTTCATGGGCAAGACCGGGATAATGGCACCATGATCAAGTTGCTAGTTGGCCTGGGCAACCCAGGTACGGAATACGAGGACACACGGCACAACGTGGGTTTTTGGTGGATTGACGCAGCCGCGCGGGCGTTGAAGGTGAGTTTGCAGCCCGAGCGCGCCTACAAAGGTTTGCTCGCGCGCACGCAAGTGGCGGGGCGTCCCCTGTGGTTGCTGCAGCCGCAAACGTATATGAACCTCTCGGGTGAATCGGTGGCGCCGCTCGCGCGCTTTTTCAAAATTGCCCCCGAGGAAATTCTGGTGGTGCATGATGAGTTGGACTTACCGCCTGGGGAAGCCAAACTCAAACATGGCGGCGGGCATGCTGGCCACAATGGTCTGCGTGACCTGCATGCCAAGCTCGGATCGGATCGTTACTGGCGCTTGCGACTGGGGATTGGCCACCCTGGTGTGAAGTCGGAAGTTGCCAACTGGGTGCTGCGCAAACCGCCCGCAGACCAACGCGAGGCCCTGGAGAAATGTCTGGACCGAAGCCTGGGTGCGCTCCATCTGCTGATTGCCGGCGAGATGAGCAAGGCCACGCAAATCATCCATACCACCCAGGCGCCTCGCCCCAAGCCTCCGCGCAAACCGATGGCGCCTCCTTCAGGAGAACGCCATGACACTGCCAGCACCGACGCCCCCCCTGCCCCATCCAAGCCGGACCCAACGCCCTGAGGGGCGTCTGATCGCGCCCGTGCGCCCGCGCGGGTCACGCCCGAAAAAAGAGCCTCTCGTCAAGCGCCTGCCCTGGCGCTGGCTCGGCGGCGTGGGCTCGGGCATGGCCTTCATGGCCCTGGTTCAAGCCGCCACCCCCACACTCACCGAACCCGCCACGTGGGTGGCGCTGCATTGCAAGGGGGAGGCGGCGAGTCAGCCGCGTTGTCTGCGGGGGCAGCGCAGCGATTCGCGCCGAACGGTCGCGCCCGACCAAGTGATTGGTGCGCCGCGCATGCGTCGTCGGCGCGCCGAGCCCAGCCCTTACTTCACGGCACGGCCTGCGCCGTCGCCCAAGGGGTCGGCTTCGGCCGCACGCCCCTGAGCCAACTGCAGGCGACGGTATTTGTCCCAGAGCTGCTCGCGGCTCTCCACCCGCTCGGGGTTGATGGGAATGCACGCCACGGGACAAACCTGCACGCACTGGGGCTCGTCAAAGTGCCCCATGCATTCGGTGCATTTGTCGGGATCGATTTGGTAGATTTCCTCGCCCAAGAAGATGGCTTCGTTGGGGCACTCGGGCTCACACACATCGCAGTTGATGCATTCGTGGGTGATCATCAAGGCCATGAGGGGAACTCCGGTGGCAAAACGCCATTATCCTGCCCAGGGCTCAGCCCTGTTGGCGCTGGGCCCTTTTCGCCATGAGCTGGGCGTAGACAGCCGGGGCCACCAAGCGCTCGCCATCGCCCGGGCCACCCAGCTGGGTGATCTCGCGCACCAAGGTGCTGGAGATGGCCTGCACTTCGGGGCTGGGGGTGAGGAAGACCGTGTCCACTTCGGGCATGAGCTCGCGGTTGAGGGTGGCGAGTTGGGTTTCGTAATCGAAA
>JACCDW012027263.1_pt1 | contig 17555 bp, 19 predicted proteins | sample 7449781 | NCBI WGS metagenome assembly JACCDW01 (sample SAMN15323449, study PRJNA562643) | freshwater metagenome | isolation source: river surface water | place: USA:Blue River Watershed | collected 2017-08-18
CACGCAAATTTAATTCAATCAACTTATATTACAACTGCGTCACTTCCTTTAAGGTATGAAATTAGTAATACTGGAATTACAACGAGTACTAGCACACTAAAACAAGTTTGTTCTACGGTAATTTCTGAAGGTGGTTATGAACTTCGTGGATTACAGCAAGCAGTGCAAACACCAATTACGGCACCAGTAGATTTGCCAACTCCCGCTGGAACATATTATCCTGTCATTTCTATTAGACTTAAAGCACCAATCAATAATCAACCAGATAGATTGGATGCAATTGTTATTATGACAGCACTATCAATTATGGGAACTGGAAATGGTCCACAATATAATTGGCAGGTGAGAGCAAGTGCAACAACATCAGGAGGAACTTGGGTCAGTGCTGGAGTAGACTCTGCGATTGAATATAAAATAGATGGCGGAGCTGTTAGTGGTGGAAGAGTTCTGGCATCTGGTTTTCTTACTTCAGCAAATCAATCATCACAATCAGTAGATATTCTAAAGGAAGCACTTTTTAAATTCCAGTTAGAAAGAAATGGATTAACTAAAACTCCATATGAACTAACTTTAGTTGCTGCATCTGACACTGCAGGTGCTGACATCTTTGCTTCTATGGATTGGGAAGAAATTAGTAGATAATTTTATCTTAATTTGATTAAATAATAAATAACTAAAAGTGTACTATAAAAATAATGGCTCATAGACCGATAGGTGCTGGTATTTCATTAACAACAGGTGCAGCATCAGCAATGACAACTTCTTTTACTGCACAAACTAACGTGGTAAGAGTTGTTGCCGTAAGTGCTGGAGCATTTGTTGCGATTGGAACAAATCCAACAGCGACAACCGCAAATTATTATGTTCCTGCTGGCGGAACTGCAACTCTTGCTATTACTAAAGCATCTAACAGAGTTGTTGGTGTAACTACTGGAACTACAACAATTATTGATTGCCCAGAGGGTACTCAAGCACCTTTTGGTGTTGGTGATTTTGTAACTCTTTCAGGGTCTCAATATCATAACTTCACACATGCTGAAGTTCTTTCAGTAAATACAACATCTACTTATGATGGATATTTTCAAAGAAGATTTACTGTAAATTATAATTCTAGTGGAATATTAACAGCATTTAATTCACCTGATGCATCTGTTTCTATGTCATATAGACTAGCAGCAAGAACTGAAGGTGGTGCTGGTACATTATATGCACAACAAGTACAAATTTCAGGACAAGCATAATGAAACTAATTACCGAAGAAATCGAATCAGTAGAAGTCCTTACCGAAACGGTCAACGGTAAGAAGACTCTCTACATTCAAGGACCTTTCCTTCAAACAGAAGTTGTAAACAGAAACGGTAGAATGTATCGTTTACCTGTTATGGAAAGAGAGGTGAAGCGTTATAATGAGCAGTATGTTGAAAAGGGTCGTGCTCTTGGAGAACTTGGTCATCCAGACGGACCAACAGTAAACCTTGATCGCGTTTCTCATAAAATTGTTTCACTTCATCGTGAAGGAAATAATTTTATCGGAAAGGCACAAATTCTTTCCACTCCAATGGGTAAGATTGCAGAATCACTTCTTAAAGAAGGAGTAACTCTTGGGGTTTCTTCTCGTGGTATTGGTTCAGTAAAACCAAATAATGAGGGTTACACTGAGGTTGGTGAAGACTTTATGCTTGCAACTGCTGCCGACATCGTTGCCGATCCTTCTGCTCCCGACGCTTTTGTTCATGGAATTATGGAAGGAAAGGAATGGATATGGGATGGTGGAATGCTACGCGAAAAATTTGCGGAGCAAACTCAAAGAAGAATTAATACTCTTGTCGATGAGAAATTACTCGAAGAGTATAAGTTAAGTTTATTCAATGAGTTCTTAAACTCATTGTAATTTATTAATTTATAAATAAATATAGTTTATAACTAAAGGTAAACGGAGAGTTCAAATGTCTCGTGGAGATTTACAAGAAATGGAAGTAGGCACTAAACCATCCAGAACCGCTGTTAATGCTAATGCAAAAGCAGCGGAGGCAATGCCTCATTTATCTGGTTCAACCCCTGGCCAAACTGGCGGATGGGAAGATCTTGGAGGTCCTGATCCTTCTAACTATCGTTCAACTGATGATTCAGCAAAACTTAAAACACCTGGCGCAACCCTTAAGCAAGTTAAGGATGTTGTAAATAAGGGTGCTAAACCCGCTGAAGCAATGAAGGGAGTTAAAGAAGACGAAGAGTTTGAGTATGATGAAGACGAAGAACTCTTAGAAGATGCCGAAGAGAATGAAGAAGTAGTAGCAGAAGCTAAGCACGAAGAGGAAGAGGAAGAGGAAGAGGAAGAGGAAGAGGGCGGTAAGAAAAAAGATAAGAAAGAAGAAGAGGAAGAAGAAATGGAAGAAGAGTTTAGCATCGAAGAAGATGTTAACGCTCTGCTTGCTGGCGAAGAGCTCTCTGAAGAGTTCCAAGAAAAAGCAAGAACCATTTTTGAAGCTGCTCTTCGTTCCAAGGTTTCCGATATTAAAGAAGCACTTGAAGAGCAATATGTAGTTGCTCTTGCCGAGGAAGTAGAGGAAATTAAATCCGAACTTTCAGAGCGTGTAGATGCATACCTTGAGTATGTTGCATCCGAATGGATGGAAGAAAATGCACTTGTTATTGAAAAGGGTCTTAAGACCGAAATGACAGAATCATTCCTCCAAGGAATGAAGGGTCTTTTTGAAGATCATTATGTATCAATCCCTGAAGATAAATATGATGTGCTTGAGAGCATGGTAGAAAAACTTGATGAAATGGAGACAAAACTCAACGAGCAAATTGAGAAGAATGTTTCACTCAACAAGCGTCTCGCAGAGTCGGTTGCTGATGGAATCTTTGAAAAAGTCGCTGATGGCCTAGCTGCTACTCAGAAAGACAAGCTCGCTTCACTTGCCGAAAGTGTTGAGTTTGAAAGTGAAGAAGAATATCGTGAAAAACTGGAGACCTTAAGGGAATCATATTTCCCATCAAGAGGAGTTTCTCCAAAGGCAAGAACTGAAAGTCTGTCAGAGGGCGTAGACAGTTCACCAGAATCAATTTCTGGTTCAATGGCTACATACCTGAAGACCCTTTCGGCATTCAGCAAATAATTGAATTTAATATAATTCAAACCAAAAAACAAACACTTAGTAAAAGGTAAAACGCAAATGTTCCATTCAGAACAATTGCAGGAAAAGTGGGCACCTCTCCTCAACTATGAGGGTCTTGATTCAATCAAAGATTCACATCGTAGAGCCGTAACCGCTGTCCTGCTAGAGAACCAAGAAAAATTCCTTCGTGAGCAATCTGCTTTCGAAACAGCAGGTTCATTCCTGACTGAAGCACCAACCAATAGCACTGCTTCCGGTGCTAATGCTGGTTTCGGTGGTCTTGCCGCTTCCGGTGGTCCTACCGCAGGTTTTGATCCCGTACTGATCTCACTGATCAGACGTTCAATGCCTAACCTGATCGCCTATGATATCGCAGGCGTTCAACCAATGAGTGGTCCTACTGGACTCATCTTCGCAATGCGTTCACGCTACACCAACCAGAGTGGTGCTGAGACCTTCTACAACGAAGTAGATTCTGCATTCTCAGGTCAACCATTCGGTCGCGACAACGCAGATGGTTTCAGCGACACTGCTGCTGGTATGGGTACTACCGCTCAAAGCGGAACCAATCCATCAGTACTAAATCCTGTTGGTACTGCTGCATCAACTGGTTATAATGTTGGTCAAGGTATGCGTACCGACCAATCAGAGAACCTTGATGGCACCGGTGCAGACGCTTTCAACCAGATGGCATTCTCAATCGAGAAAGTCACCGTTACTGCAAAGTCACGCGCTCTGAAAGCTGAGTACTCACTTGAGCTTGCTCAAGACCTCAAGGCAATCCATGGTCTGAATGCTGAAGCGGAATTGGCAAACATTCTCTCAACTGAGATTCTTGCCGAAATCAACCGCGAAGTAATCAGAACCATCTATAAGGTTGCTGAACAGGGCGCTGTACAGAACGTTGCAACTCCTGGTATCTTCGACCTCGACGTTGACTCCAACGGTCGTTGGTCAGTTGAGAAGTTCAAGGGTCTTCTGTTCCAAATCGAGCGTGATGCAAACGCAATCGCTCAGAGAACTCGTCGTGGAAAGGGCAACATCATCCTCTGCTCTGCAGACGTTGCTTCCGCTCTAACCATGGCTGGGGTTCTCGATTATACCCCAGCACTGAACGCTAACCTCACCGTAGATGATACTGGCAACACCTTTGCTGGTACTCTAATGGGCAAGTTCCGCGTTTACATCGACCCATATGCTGCTAACCTGACTTCTGCTAACGCAACTCCAGGTAACCAGTACTATGTTGTCGGTTATAAGGGTTCTTCACCTTATGACGCTGGTCTCTTCTATTGTCCTTATGTTCCTCTCCAAATGGTTCGTGCCGTTGGTGAGAACAGCTTCCAGCCTAAGATCGGATTTAAGACCCGTTACGGAATGGTTGCAAACCCATTCGCTGAGGGTACTAATCAAGGTCTTGGTGGACTTAATGTTAACCAGAACCGCTACTATCGTAGAGTTGCTGTTAAGAACCTCATGTGATCAATTTCACATAAATCATCAGGGACCCATATGGGTCCCTTTTTTTATCTAAATATTTAAAAAATACTATGACAGCTGGACAACCAGAGAATAGAAACTTTCTTTCTCCAACAGGATTTAAATTTACTATAAAAAGAGCGCCTAAAGTCTCTTTTTTCTGCAATGAAGCGAATATACCTGATTTAAATCTTGGGGTTGCATCACAATCAACGTACCTCAAAGATATTGATATTCCCGGCGACAAATTAGTTTTTGGTGATTTAAATTTAAGATTTTTAGTAGATGAAAATCTTGAAAACTATATGGAAATTCAAAACTGGATAAGAGGTCTTGGTTATCCAGAAAGTTTGCAGCAAATTTATGATTTTCAACAAACAGGATATGTCAATCCTAGAATAGAAGCACAAAGACAACTTGGATTATATTCAGACGGAACTCTTCAGGTTTTGACAAGTTCATCAATACCAAATTTTCAAATTTCTTTTAAAGATCTTTTTCCATATTCACTCGGAACTTTATCTTTTGATGCTACTCAAACTGATATTCAATACTTTACAGCAGACGTAAGTTTCAAGTATACTATTTACAATATAGTAGATCTTAGTGGAAATCCCCTATGAGTTTAGACCTTGATATGATCCAAAAAATGTGGGAACATGATTCCAAGATTGATATGGACAACCTCCACACAGAGTCCACAAATATTCCCGTTCTTCATTCAAAGTATTTTGAATTATACAATACGATCTTTCTCTTACGCAAAAAAGCAGAGCAACAGAAAAGAAATATCAGACATGAAAGATATGAATATTACTCTGGCAAATCCGATCCGGAAGTATATGTAGAACATCCCTTTCCGAAGAAAATCCGCGATAAGGACACTATGCAAAAATATCTTGATGCTGACGAAAAACTTTCAACGGTATGCCTAAAAATTGACTACTACGATACAATGCTCGTTTATATTGAAAGTATTTTAAAGATGATTCAAAATAGAACGTATCAAATTAAAAATGCAATTGAATTCATGAGATTTAACGCTGGATTAGGATAAATAAATACTCATAGCAATTGTAATGCTATGAGTGATGTAATTATTGAAAAAAAGAATGAGGTTTATGTAAAGCTAAACTGCGAATCTCATATCTTATACGAACTTCAACCCTATTTTACATTTGAGGTTGAGTCTGCAAAATTCATGTCCCAATATAGAAGCAAACATTGGGATGGAAAAATTCGTCTATTAAGCACCCACACAGGTGAAATCTATGCGGGATTACTTGACAAAGTAATCGATAAATTAACTTTGCATAATTACACCTATGAATTCAAAGAAAACAAATTCTATGGTCTTCCTTTTGAAGTTAATGAAGGAATTTCATATGAAGGCGTAAAAGATTATATGAAGTCTATTTGTTCTCATTCTCCACGGGAGTATCCAATAGAGGGAGTATACGATGCTCTAAAACATAATAGAAAATTATTGATATCACCCACAGCCTCAGGCAAATCCTTAATGATTTACTCCCTCGTAAGGTATTATGTAGATAAAGGACAAAAAATTCTTTTAGTTGTTCCAACGACATCTCTTGTAGAGCAGATGTACAAGGATTTTGAAGATTATGGTTGGGATGCTGAGTCATATTGTCACAAGATTTATTCGGGTAGAGAAAAAACAAATAAACATTCGGTAACTATCACTACCTGGCAATCTATCTATAAACTTGAACGTTCATTCTTTGAAGATTATGGAGTAGTTATAGGAGATGAAGCTCATTTATTTAAGAGCAAATCACTAATTGAAATTATGACAAAACTTCATCATGCAAAATTTCGTTTTGGATTTACTGGAACTCTTGATGGAACTCAAACTCATAAATGGGTTCTTGAGGGACTTTTTGGTCCATCATATAAAGTAACAAGAACTTATGAGTTAATGCAACAGGGGCATATTTCTCAACTTGACATTCGTTGTCTTGTTCTTAAGCATTCTCCACAAAAATTTGAAACTTATGAAGATGAGATACAATATTTAATTGCACACGATCAAAGAAATAAATTTATAACAAATCTTGCCTTAGACTTGAAAGGAAACACTCTTGTTTTGTTTTCAAGAGTAGAAGCACATGGAGCAATTTTATTTGAAAAGATAAATAGTACTAAGCGAGATGATCGTAAAGTATTTTTTATTCATGGTGGAGTGGACACTGAAGAAAGAGAATTGGTTAGAGAAATAACTGAAAGGGAAAACAATGCGATCATCGTTGCTTCTTATGGAACTTTCAGTACAGGAATTAACATCAAAAATCTACATAATGTAATTTTTGCTTCTCCAAGTAAATCAAGAATTAGAAATCTTCAATCAATTGGAAGAGTTTTGAGGAAAGGAAAAAATAAAACAAAAGCAGTTCTTTATGATATTTCTGATGATTGTACTTATAATTCAAGAAAAAATTATACTTTAAACCATCTTATAGAAAGAATAAAAATTTATAACGAAGAAAACTTTAACTATGAAATAATCACTATTCAACTTAAGAAAAAATGATAGAAGATGATTTTTATTGTACTCTTAAATTAAAAACTGGCGAAGAAATCTTTGCTAAAGTAGCAGCTTCCGAAGAAGAGGATAGAACAATATTAATTGTTTCTAATCCAATTATTGTTGCAGAAATAAAAGGTAGAATGGGAGTGGTTGGATATAAACTAGAACCTTGGTTAAAAACAACAACAGAAGATATGTTTATTATTAATCTTGAAGATGTATTAACTCTTTCTGAATCTTCTGATATTGAAATGATAATGATGTATCAATCATACATTAGGCATTCTAATAGAGAAAAAAATAATCAACCAAAATTAAATCGTAGAATGGGATATATTGCTAACGTCAATGATGCTAAAGAGATCTTAGAGAAGCTTTATAAAAATAGCTAAACTAATCTTTTCAACCCCGACAAAGGTTATTGTACACGGTTTCGAATACCTTGTCAAGCACTTGTATAAGTGGTATAATCTATACATAATAATGATAAAAACTTATGATAACCACGGCAGTTATGACCAAAAGAAAAAGGTCAGAGCATTATGTAAATAATAAAGATTTTCTTGCCGCTATTATTAAATATCGCGAAGATGTGGAAATAACTTTTATTAAGAAGTTTGGTAGAGAAATAACGAAAGAAGAAAGAGGAAAAACTTGGGACACAAAACCCCCTATCCCTCGCTACATTGGAGAGTGTTTCCTGAAGATTGCCAATCACCTCTCCTTTAAACCAAACTTCGTGAACTATATGTTCAAGGAAGATATGATTTCTGATGGTATTGAAAATTGTGTACAGTATATTCACAACTTCAATCCAGAGAAGTCACAAAATCCTTTTGCATACTTTACTCAAATCATTCACTATGCTTTTCTTCGCCGCATTCAAAGAGAAAAGCGTCAACTAGAAATCAAGAACAAAATCCTTGAACGCTCTGGATTTTCTGAAGTATTTGCAGACGACAACACTATTGACGGCGGGAACTATTCCGACTATAATTCTATCAAGGACGGAGTTCACAGCAAACTGCGGTATTGAATGAAAGTAGCAATTATTACTGACCAACACTTTGGTGCACGAAAGAATTCTAAACTCTTTCATGATTATTTTCTAAACTTCTACAATAATGTATTTTTCCCAACGCTCGAAGAGTATGGGATTACTACCGTTGTAGATATGGGAGATACTTTTGATAGTCGTAAAGGAATTGATTTCTCTGCTTTATCTTGGGCGAAGAATAATTACTATGACCGTCTTCAAGAAATGGGGGTAAAAGTCCATACGATTGTAGGAAATCATACTGCTTACTATAAGAATACTAATAACGTAAACGCAGTTGATTTACTTCTACGAGAGTATGATAATGTTACGGTATATTCAGAACCAACCGAAGTGATGTTGGATAAACTCCGAACACTTTTTATACCCTGGATTAATCAAGAAAATGAGGAAAGCACTCTCAAACTTATTCAAAAGACAACTTGCCCGTGTGCGATGGGGCACCTTGAACTCCAAGGATTTAGAGTTAATCGACAAATCATCATGGAGCATGGTTTGGATGGCAAGTTATTTGAGAAGTTCGAACGTGTCTTCTCGGGACACTATCACACTCGATCGACTAATGGAACAGTCTTCTATCTAGGAAATCCTTATGAGATTTACTGGACTGATGTAAATGATACTCGTGGTTTCACTATCTTCGATACTGAAACTTTAGAGCATACCCCAGTTAATAATCCTTATAAAATGTTTTATAACATTTACTATGAGGATACAAACTATCAAACATTCGATACTCGTGAGTATGAAAACAAGATTGTTAAGGTAGTTGTTCGTAAAAAGTCAGATACTAAAAAGTTTGAAAAGTTCATCGACAAACTTTATTCTTCCAACATTGCAGAACTCAAAATTATTGAGAACTTTGATATTCAGGAACCTCAGGAGTTTGAAGCATTTGAAAGTGAAGATACCATTTCTATCCTGAATAGATATATTGAGGAGGCAGAAATTAGTCTTGATAAATCAATCGTCCAAAAAATAATGCAAGAAATTTATCAAGAGGCATGTGAATTAGTTTAAATGTTTATTCTAACAATTAATGGTAGGGAAACCGAAGGAGCATATTCTGTAGTTGATGACGAAGGAGAGCACATTCTTTATCTCTTTGAGGAAGAGGATGATGCTGTTCGATATGCTATGATGTTAGAAGAAGATGGATATCCTGAAATGCATGTAATTGAAATTGAAGACGAAGTGATGGTAAAAACTTGCGAAATGCATGGATACCAGTATACAATAATTACACCTGACGATATCGTAATTCCTCCAAACACTGATCATGATTTTATTTAAAACTATTAGGTGGAAAAACTTCTTAAGTACTGGAAATCAATATACAGAAGTTGACTTTACAAGAAATAAAACCAATCTAATTATTGGTACAAATGGTGCAGGTAAGAGCACCGTTCTTGATGCTCTGACTTTTTCTTTGTTTGGAAAACCATTTCGTAAAATTAACAAACCACAACTCATTAATTCTGTAAATGAAAAAGATTGTAGAGTTGAAGTTGAGTTTAGTATTGGAAATATTGAATGGAAAGTTGTAAGAGGAATTAAACCAGCACTGTTTGAAATTTGGAGAAATGATACTGCTCTAGATCAATCTTCAGCGGCTTTGGATCAGCAAAAGTGGTTGGAACAAAATGTTCTTAAAATGAACTACAAATCTTTTACTCAAATTGTTATTTTGGGTTCAAGTACATTCGTTCCTTTTATGCAACTTTCTGCTGCTCATCGTCGAGAAGTGATTGAAGATTTGCTTGATATTAAGATTTTTTCTTCTATGAATGTTGTTATAAAAGAGAAAATTCGTCAAGCAAAAGAAGAAATTAAAGTTCTTGAATTAAAGAAAGAATCTCTTCTCGATAAAGTCAAAATGCAACAAGAGTTTATTGGGGAACTTGAAAATCGTGGAAAGAAAGATATTGATGATAAAAATGTTTCTATCATGTCTTTGACTGAGGAAATTGATCATTTGGTGGAAGATAATACTTCTTTAGAAAAACCTCTTTATGAGTATATTAGAGATCAAGATAAGTTGGTTGGATATGCGGAGAAACTTCGCAAACTTGGAAACTTAAAGGGTAAGATTTCTCAAAAAGTATCTACCATTACAAAAGAACATAAGTTCTTTACGGAGAATACGGTATGCCCCACATGTACTCAGTCAATTGAAGAGACCTTCAGGATAAATAGAATTAACGACGCTCAATCTAAAGCAAAGGAGTTGCAATCTGGTTATAAAGAACTAGAGGAGGCAATTAAAGAGGAAGAAGAGCGAGAGCGTCAATTCACCGCTCTATCGAAGGAGATCTCAAAACTAACGAATGGCATTTCTCAAAACAATATTAAGATTAATGGATTACGGAGACAAATCCGAAATCTTGAACATGAAATTCAAGTTCTTACCGAGAACCTTGCAAACCGAAATTCTGAGCATGAGAAATTAGAATCCTTCAAAGACAACCTAAAAACTACATACGACGAACTCGCTTCTAAAAAAGACTCAATTAATTATTACGATTTTTCGTATAGTTTGCTTAAAGACGGTGGAGTAAAATCCAAAATTATTAAGAAGTATTTGCCACTTATAAATCAGCAAGTTAATCGTTACTTGCAAATGATGGATTTTTATATTAATTTTACTCTTGATGAGGAGTTTAACGAAACCGTCCAGTCACCAATTCATGAAGATTTTTCTTATGCTTCTTTTAGTGAAGGAGAAAAACAAAGAATTGATTTGGCGCTTCTTTTCACTTGGAGAGAAGTTGCGAGGATGAAAAATTCTGTAAATACTAACTTGATGATCCTTGATGAAATTTTTGATAGTTCTTTAGATTCTACTGGAACAGAAGAGTTTCTTAAGATTATTCGTTATGTCGTCAAAGATGCTAATATTTTTGTGATTTCTCATAAAACTGGACTTGAGGATAAATTTGAAAGTGTGATAAAATTTGAAAAAGTAAAAGGATTTAGTAGGATGTGTGTATGATTGGAATTGTTGGAAATGGATTTGTAGGTAATGCCGTTTATCAAAACCTGAGAGATAAGGTATCTTGTAAAGTTTTTGATGTAGATAAAAATAAATCTTTCAATACTTTAGAAGAAGTTCTTCAGCAAAAGTTTATTTTTGTCTGTTTACCAACCCCAATGAGATTGAGTGGTGAATGTGACCTTTCTATCTTAGAAAAGTTTTTTTCAAATCTTCCCTCCTTTGTTGATGCAATATTTGTTGTAAAGTCAACAGTGCCAATCGGAACAACAAAAAAGTTTGCGCAAAAATATAATGTCATTCACAATCCAGAATTTCTGACTGCACGAAATGCAGTAGAAGACTTTAAAAATTCTGAACGAAATGTGGTTGGTGGAAATCAAAGTCTATGTAATCAATTCGTTGAATTTTTCAGTGAAATTTTTCCAAATATTCCCAGTGTAATCACTACATCTGATGAGAGTGAGGCAATCAAATATTTTGCAAATAGTTTTCTCGCTTGCAAAGTAGCATATTTTAATAAGGTATATGATCTTTGCCAAGCAGTCGGAATGAATTATGAAACCGTTTGTTCTGGTGTGACCTTAGATAGTAGAATTGGTAAGTCGCATACTCAAGTTCCTGGTATTGATAATGATCGTGGATTTGGAGGCACCTGCTTCCCCAAAGATTTGAATTCTCTGATAAATCAGATGGAAGCGCACGGTATCGACGCTGGTATGCTAAAATCTGTATGGTCCTATAATCAGCAAATTCGCACGGTCATCGACTGGTCCGTAACCTAAAATGAACATCCCAAACTGGAAACACAATTCTGGGAAACCCCAAAAACGAAAACTTAAACCGCAAGCACTGAGGCAAGCCAAAGCACGACTCGCCCAGTTCAAAAAGCGTCACATAGGTCGCCCAAAAGGCGACCTTTCGCTTTATGATGGTCTCATACGAAAAAAAATCAAATGGCAGTCTCTCACGAAATCAAATCTCAACTTGCCAAACTTCTTGCCACTGAAGATCTTGTGGTGGAGCACAAGAAAGTTCAAACTGCCTGTTTCAATGTTCATACTCGCGTTCTCACTTTGCCTCTGTGGGAAAAGGCAAGCGGACTTGTGTATGACCTTCTAGTGGGTCATGAAGTGGGTCATGCTCTCTTTACACCAGATGAAGATTGGTCTGAGACTGCAAAGGTTCCTCAACAGTTTGTGAATGTGGTTGAGGATGCTCGCATTGAGAAACTGATGAAGCGCAAGTATGCTGGACTTGCTAAGACTTTCTTCAATGGATATAAGGAGCTGAATGATGAAGATTTCTTTCAACTTGAAGATGAGGATGTTTCTACTTTCAATCTTGCCGACCGTGCCAATCTTTACTTCAAGATTGGTAACTTTCTGACTCTTGATTTTAACTCAGAAGAACGAGAAATCCTTAACCTGATTGATGCTTGCGAAAGTTTTGCTGACGCCTTGATTGCTGCTGAAGAACTTTACAAGTATTGTAAGAAAGAGAAGGAGCAACAACAGAAAGTTGCTGACTTTGATTCTCACGAAACTCAGGGAAATTCCCAGTCTCCTGCAAGCGATTTTGTGGAGACTAATAACTCCTCTTCTGAGCAAGAAAGTGAGAGTAATAACTCCTCCGAAAAAGAGTCTTCGGAATCCTATGGTGGCACTGCTCAGGGTGATGAAACTCCAGTAAAATCATCTGGCGTTGAGGATGAACCTGAAGTTCGTACTGCAGAATCTCTTGAAGATAAGATTCGTGACCTTGTTGGGAACGATGAATATGAGAATGTCTATATTGAGGTTCCTCAAGTAAATCTTGAAACCATCATTGGTAAGAACTCTGAAGTTCATAAAGATATTGATGATTCTTTCGCTCATCAGCAAAAAATTCATAACGAACATGCTGAGGGGCAAAATTATACTCCAGTAAATCTTTATAAAGAATCTGACATTGATTTTAAAAAGTTTAAGTCCTCTGCTCAAAAAGAAGTTAATTATCTGGTAAAAGAGTTTGAATGTCGCAAAGCAGCAGATCAATATGCTCGCACATCAACTGCTCGTACAGGTGTTCTTGACACTACTCGGCTTCATACTTACAAATATAACGAAGATCTCTTTAAGAAAGTATCTGTAATCCCTGATGGTAAGAATCATGGTCTAGTGTTTGTACTAGACTGGAGTGGTTCTATGGCAGATGTAATGCTTGATACCTGCAAACAACTTTTCAATCTTGTTTGGTTCTGTAAGAAAGTCTCCATTCCCTTTGAGGTTTATGCCTTCACTAATGAATGGCGTCGTGGCGAGTACGATTATGAGAATGATCGTTACTTTGCTGCTGATCGTACTCCACATTATCAAAAGAAAGATGGTCTTCTGGTTGTAGACGAAACTTTTGCGATGATGAATATCCTTACCAGTAAAGTTTCTGGTAGTGTTCTTGAGCACCAAATGCTTAATGTCTGGCGTCTTGCCTATTGTTTTGGTAGAACCTATAGTTCTCCTTACACTTATTCTAGTCGTCTTTCACTTTCAGGAACTCCTTTGAATGAAGCACTGATTACTCTTCATCAAATTCTTCCTAGTTTTCAAAAAGAAAATAAACTCCAGAAGGTTCAGTGCATTGTTCTGACTGATGGTGAAGCAAATCAACTCGTTCATCATAAGGAAGTCAAACGTCAGTGGGAAAAGAAACCATTTCTTGGAACTGGATATGTTAATCCTATGAGCACATTTTTACGTGATCGTAAACTTGGAACTACTTATAAATTTGGGTATGGATATCATGAGTTTACAGATACTCTTCTCAGAAACTTGAAAGAAAAGTTTTCTTCTATGAACTTTATTGGTATTCGTGTCCTTGAAAGTCGTAACTTTAGTCGGTTTGTTCAAATGTATCATTCTCAAGATGATAAGCAATATGAAAAAATTCAGAGTGATTGGAAGAAACTGAAGAGTTTCACTATCACAAAATCTGGTTATGATGCATACTTTGGTATGTCTGCAACTGCACTTGCTCAAGATACTGAATTTGAAGTTGCTGAGTGTGCAACTAAGTCTCAAATTAAATCTGCTTTTGTTAAGTCTTTGAAGACTAAAAAACTAAATAAAAAAGTTCTTGGCGAGTTCATTTCTTTGGTCGCATGAAAACTAAATTTCCATTCGATCACGTATTAAAATATGACACCAAAGAAGTTTGGATAAAATGTGATAGTAGCATAACCGCTATGGGTATTTCTGCACTTGTAAAAAAATATTACCCAGGGTATACTGGGCATATTGCAAGTGAAAAGTACCTTGAAGAACTCAAAAACCAGTTGGCGAACTGACCACGGGGGTCCCAAGAGGACCCTTTTTTCGCTTATAATGACTAGGTTGAAACAAAGAAAACGAATGGCACTTTCCTCCGACTACATCCGCACTTCTCTTCAGAACCTGTATGGAAACACCATCACGGGTGCTGATATTCGTGCCTGGTGTAATCTGAACGATGCTAACTATCAAACTGTTACTAAAAAACTTGAACCTTTTAAAGTTGGTCGTGGTAAGTGGAATCTTGAAGTAACTCAACAAAAGGTGGAAGAAATCGAACGTACTTTCCAAGCACCCTCTGTGGTTCCTCCTATCGAACAAAATCTCATTCCTGATAAAGATGATACCTTCGTCAAGTTTGGTAACTTTGGTGATATTAAAAAAATTATTCAGTCCTGTATCTTTTACCCTGCGTTCATTACGGGTCTTTCGGGTAATGGTAAGACGTTTAGTGTGGAGCAAGCTTGTGCCCAATTGAAGCGTGAATTGATCCGCGTGAACATCACTATCGAGACCGATGAAGATGATCTGATCGGTGGTTTCCGTTTGGTGAATGGCGAAACCGTGTGGCACAATGGTCCCGTTGTAGAAGCACTTGAGCGTGGTGCTGTTCTGCTGCTGGATGAGATCGACCTTGCATCTAATAAGATCTTGTGCCTCCAATCCATTCTGGAAGGTAAAGGTGTGTTCCTGAAGAAGATTGGTCGTTTCGTGAAACCTTCCGCTGGTTTCAACGTCATCGCCACCGCCAACACCAAAGGTAAGGGTTCTGATGATGGACGTTTCATCGGCACCAACGTTCTCAACGAAGCTTTTCTTGAGCGTTTCCCAGTGACCTTTGAGCAGTCCTATCCCGCTCCTAGCACCGAGCAGAAGATCCTGGAAGGCATCTCTCTGGACCTTGGCGTGGAAGACCGCGACTTCTGCAAGCGTCTGGTGGACTGGGCAGATATCATCCGCAAGACCTTCTACGATGGTGGTATTGAGGAAATCATCAGCACCCGCCGCCTGGTTCATATCATCCGTGCTTATAGTATCTTCCAAGACAAGGCAAAGGCAATTCAAGTGTGCGTCAACCGTTTTGATGACGAAACCAAGCAAGCATTCCTTGAACTTTATGACAAGGTTGATGTAGATTTCCAAATGCCCGTTGACCAGGAAGCACAATCCTGATATAATTGGGGAAGGTAAAAAGTGCCTTCCCCTTTATGATTGAACAAACTTTTACTATTACTATGCCTGAAACAAAAAATCATCTCTGGAAATACAACGAAGATAAAATTCTCAAAGATGTTGAAGATTATGTGACTAGCACTTATGGAAGTCACTATTGTGGTCACGAACAAGACTATAAAGATGTTCAAACAATTGACCTAATGGCAGCGAAAGAACTTGCTGCTGGATTTTGTCAAGCAAATATTATCAAGTATGGTAGTCGTTATGGCGATAAGGATGGTCGCAATAAGCGTGACCTTCTAAAAGTCATTCACTATGCTATGCTTTTGCTACACTTTGACGGACACTATTCCCGCAAAGATAACGGTCTCTCTGAATTTCGCTGATTATTATGAAACTCTCTGATAAAACTCTTACGCTTCTCAAGAACTTTTCTTCCATCAACCAGTCCATTCTCTTCAAGGAAGGTAGTTCGCTTCGGACTATTTCTGTGATGAAGAATATTCTTGCAGAGGCAACAATCGAAGAAGAATTGCCTAAGGATTTTGGTATCTATGATTTGAACCAGTTTTTGAATGGTCTTAATCTTCATCAGAACGCTGAACTTGATTTTCAGAATGACAATTATGTTGTAATTAAAGAAGGTAAATCCCGCTCAAAATATTTCTTTGCCGATCCTAATGTAATTGTTACTCCTCCCGATAAGGAAATCTCTCTTCCTTCTGAAGATGTTTGTTTCGTTCTTGATACCAAGGAACTTGATAAACTCCTTAAAGCTGCTGCTGTTTATCAACTTCCTGACCTTTCTGTAGTTGGTGAAGCGGGTGTGGTGAAACTGGTGGTTCGTGATAAAAAGAACGATACTTCCAATGATTTTTCTATAGTTGTTGGTGAAACTGATGAAGTCTTTACTTTCAACTTTAAAGTAGAAAACATTAAGATTATTCCTGGTTCTTATGAGGTGGTTATCTCTTCTAAACTTTTGTCACGATTCAAAAATACTGGGTTTGATGTGACTTATTATATTGCTATGGAGCCTGATTCTACTTTTGGTTGATGAACATCTTTGTTACTTCTCCTTGGCCCGCTGAGAGTGCCATTTGCCTTCCCGACAAACATATTGTCAAGATGCCTCTAGAGTGCTGTCAGATGCTCTCTATCGTTGCTTCCAACAAATGGGGACATGGGTACGGCACTCTCCCTAAGGCAGATGGAACCCCCTACAAGACCGACAAAGGAGCATTTCGCAATCATCCCTGCACCAAGTGGGCATTGGAGAGTATCCATAATGCCTACTGGTTAATCAAGTGGGGACTGAACTTGTCTGATGAATACTGCTTGCGGTATAATAAAACTCACTCCTGTTACAAAACTCTTGTTGATGCATACTATTTGTTTCCAAAGGGTAAGATTACAGAAGTGACTCCATTTGCTCGTGCTATGCCTGAGGAATGGAAGTTTGACGACACTATTGATACATTTGAAGCATACAAAAGATACATCGCATCCAAACCTTGGGTTGCCGATAACTATCTTCGTATGCCCGAAAGACGACCTTCGTGGATTTAATTATGAGCAGTGATTTCCTTTTCGTGGAACGATACCGTCCTCAAGTAATTGATGACTGTATTCTTCCCGATGAAACTAAAAAAACTTTTAAGGAGTTTGTAGCAAAGGGTGAGATTCCAAATCTCCTTCTTGCAGGACCTCCTGGTATTGGTAAAACTACTATTGCAAAAGCATTATGTAATGAACTGGGGGCAGATTATTATGTCATCAACGGATCCGACGAAGGGCGTTTCCTGGATACTGTACGGAACCAAGCAAAGAACTTCGCTTCGACCGTCTCACTTACGGGATCTTCTAAACACAA
>JACCDW011120130.1_pt1 | contig 17547 bp, 15 predicted proteins | sample 7449781 | NCBI WGS metagenome assembly JACCDW01 (sample SAMN15323449, study PRJNA562643) | freshwater metagenome | isolation source: river surface water | place: USA:Blue River Watershed | collected 2017-08-18
GAAAGCCACGCCCCTTTGCCCAGCGGGGTGTGGGTGGACGTGTCGTCAACGGTCAAAGGCTATTTTTCTTACAACGCTGAGGGGCGCAGCCAGACGAACACGGACGCCTTTATGGCCGGCACGTGGCGCTTTTGTCGGGGCGCATCCAGCGGAGGGTGGAAGGTGGTGGTGAACGCGCTGGGCAAACCGCGCATGGAACCCTATGAGGCTGTGACATGTCCTTAGTCCAAGGTTGCAGCCAAGGAGAATCGAGGGAAAGCCGAATAAGGGGAATGAGAGCCCCAACAGAGTGAATTAACTCTGAACTTCGTCCACCAGCGTTTTGAAGTCGTCGATGTCTTCAAAATTGCGGTACACACTGGCAAAGCGCACATAGGCCACTTTGTCGAGTTTTTTCAACTCGCGCATGACCAATTCGCCAATGCGGTGCGAGGCCACTTCTCGGATGGCCAGATTGAGCAGCTTTTCTTCTATGCGCTCAATAGCGCCGTCGACCTGTTCGGTGCTGACAGGGCGTTTGCGCAAGGCCAGGTTGAGACTGGCGCGCAGTTTGTCGCGCTGAAATTCAATGCGCCGGCCGTCTTTTTTGACGATGGCCGGAAAATTGACTTCCGGTTTTTCGTAGGTGGTGAAGCGTTTATCGCAAGCGCCGCACTGACGGCGCCGGCGAATGAAGCCCCCGTCTTCGGCCAGCCGAGTCTCGACCACTTGGGTTTCGAGGTGACCGCAGAAGGGGCATTTCATGGCGCAGTCCGATCAGCCGTAAACCGGGAAACGGCTGGTCAGTGCATGCACCTTGGCGCGCACGGCGGCCAAATTGGCCTCGTCCAAGGGGTTGTCCAGCACATCGGCAATCAGGTGGGCCGTGGCGCGGGCTTCTTCGTCCTTGAAGCCGCGGGTCGTCATGGCGGGCGTGCCAATGCGCACGCCGCTGGTGACAAACGGCTTTTCAGGGTCGTTCGGGATGGCGTTTTTGTTGATGGTCATGTGGGCGCTTCCCAAGGCGGCTTCGGCCACTTTGCCGGTGATGCCCTTGGCACGCAAATCGACCAACATGACGTGGCTTTGGGTGCCTCCGCTCACAATGCGCAGACCGCGCTGGGTCAGCACTTCGGCCACGATTTGGGCGTTTTTCACAACTTGTGCTTGGTAGGCCTTGAACTCAGGCGACAACGCTTCTTTAAAAGCCACAGCTTTAGCCGCAATCACGTGCATCAAGGGACCGCCTTGCAGGCCGGGGAAGATGGCGCTGTTGATGGCTTTTTCGTGCTCGGCCTTCATCAAGATAATGCCGCCACGGGGGCCGCGCAAACTCTTGTGGGTGGTGGAGGTGACCACGTCCGCATGGGGCACGGGGTTGGGGTATTGGCCAGCCGCGATCAAGCCCGCGTAGTGGGCCATATCGACCAAGAAGATGGCGCCGACTTCTTTGGCCACTTTGGCAAAGCGTGCCCAGTCGATGTGCAAACTGTAAGCAGATGCACCCGCAATGATCAGTTTGGGCTTGGTCTCACGGGCTTTGGCTTCCATCGCCTCGTAGTCGATGGCTTCTTTGGCATCGAGGCCATACGAAACCACGCTGAACCATTTGCCCGACATGTTCAAGGGCATGCCGTGCGTCAGGTGTCCGCCTTCAGCCAAGCTCATGCCCATGATGGTGTCACCAGGTTTCAAGAAGGCCAAAAAGACCGCCTCGTTGGCCGATGCGCCGCAATGGGGTTGGACGTTGGCGGCTTCTGCACCAAAAATTTGTTTGATGCGGTCAATCGCCAATTGCTCGGCCACGTCGACGTGCTCACAACCCCCGTAATAACGCTTGCCTGGGTAACCCTCGGCGTATTTGTTGGTGAGTTGGCTGCCTTGTGCGGCCATGACAGCGGGAGAGGCGTAGTTTTCGCTGGCGATCAGCTCAATGTGGTGCTCTTGACGCGCGTTCTCGGCTTGGATCGCGGCAAAGATCTCGGGATCGGTTTGTTCAATCAGAATATTGCGGTGGTACATGGCAGTCCTTCAAATGATGGAACCTTGGGGCAAGACGGGTGAAAAGTCTGCTGCAAGGGCTGCCCAGGCGAACGGCTCAAAACCCGGTTCTGGGTGTTTGGGCCAGTTCAGGGCTGTGCGCTTCCCAGTGGTTTGGGGGTAGCCCAGCGGCCACCGCGCTCCACGTCCGAGTGATCCCATCTGGTGTTGCCAAGAGGGAGCTCCTATCGCCAGTCGCGCACGGCATAAGTGTATCGCAGGTAGTTCAGCGTATTTGGACCTGGAGCCCGGATAGCCACAATCGGCCTCACCGGGCTCAATTGGTTTTGGCGGAGGCGGTCGACGGCTTGGTGGCCAGCGTTGCCGTGATTTGGGCGTCCAATTGTTGTTGTTCTGCCAAGACCCGCTCGGCATATTGGCTGTCACTCGATTGGCCCGACGCCGCGCCGTACAAAGCCAAAGCATCTTCGAGTGAGTTGGTTTGCTGCAACAAGCCTTGTAAGTGCCGCACCCCAATGCGCACATTGGTCAAAGCGTCAAAAGCTGCAAAGTGGCCGCCGTGTTGGGCCAAAGTGTCGGCGTGCGCATTGACCTCGATTTGCATCAGCCCCACCGCGCCTTGGCTGCCTGCTGTGAAGGGGTTAAAGCGCGACTCGATGGCCATGATGGCCAAAATCAAGGTGGGCGAGAGTTGGGTTTTGTTTGCCAAAGCCCAAGCCTCGGTCACCACGGCCGCCAAGGGCTCAGGGCCAACCCGGTATTTGCGGCTCAGCCAGCGCGTCACGCTCAGTTGTTCTGGCGTCAGGATCTTGAGGTCTTGGGTGGTGGCGCGCAAGGCGGCATTGCTGGGTTCAGGGGCTTCTTGGCTGTCGATTTGGCGAATTTGAAGCCAGCCGAGCAGCACCTCGCTGGCTTCGGTTTGCAATTGAGGGCGCGCTAAAAACGCCACACTGACCAACACCACGGCCAAACCCAACAACGCCAATCCATGGCGGGTGATTTCCAAAAATCCCTCGCGCACATCCAGCACGCTGGTCTGCAGGCTCCTCACCAACTGAGCCTTGTTCAATGGCACTTTCATAGCAGTTCCTTTGATGGTCAAACGTTGGCAGTTGAAAAGGGCGGTTGAAGATCTCAGGTAAAGATCGCGGTTGTTGGAAAGGGGCGGCCGGCCACCCCCTTGCGGCAAATTCTAAAAATACGCCGCATGCCGTCAAGTCAATGAAGCCGATTTCTCGGACAGAGTTGAAATTAGGCGGGGCAACCTGAAAGAAAAGGGCGGAGTTTGAGGCTGATTATGGTGGGTGAGTCGGCAGGGTCCAAATAACGGCGAAAATACGGGATTGTTGTAGGCCGCCATGTGCAGATAAGAGTGTGTGGCCACAACACTGATGCCGTATTTGGCATGGACCGTGTTTTTAAAGTTTTTACTGTGACTTCATCCAATATGCCTCTCGACCTTGCCGCTCTTGACTCGTTGACCGGAGGTGCATTTCAGGCTGTGACCTCCGCTGAGCGTTGCACCCGTTTGCGTGAATGGCTTCTAACCGAGCCCTCCGAATCGGACTTGACCGAGGTGTACCGAGAAATGTCCACCCGCGACAAAGGCGCTGCCAAGTTGCTGAAAGAAAAACGCGACGAACTCAAGCGGGCGCACGGCCAAGAAGCCCTGGCCACCGATTGGGCACAAAAGGCCGAACAAATTTTGCAGGCCGCCAACCTGAACATTGCAGACGCCATGGCATGGCAGCGCGATGCCGCCAAGGCCGGTGCCCCGCTGTCGCGCGAGCCCCTGGCGGGGCTGAAGGCCCGCTTGGCTGAAGTCGTCAAAGGCGTGGAAGATTTGCAACACCAAGTCATGGTGCAACGCGAAGCTGCTGTGTTGCTGGCGCAGCGCATTGAGGTGTTGTCAACCAAACCCATCGCAGAAGCGCAGGCGGGCTTGGCTGGATTGCAGGGTGACGTGACGCAATGGCAGAACCAAGCCCAGCATTTGACCAACAACGCGGTTTGGCCCTTTGTGGAAGCCAAATTTCCAACCCAGTTGGAAGCGGCGCAAAGCCAGTTACAAGCCGTTTGGCAAGGTTTTTCAGCAGCATTGTCGTCGGCTTTGCTGGCGCAGGCCGATGCCACGCTGGCCATGCCGCCAGTGCCGGTGTGGGCTGACGAAATTCGCCGCTTGCGCGGTGAAGTGGTGGCCGAGGCACATTCGCCCGCGGGCAACGCAAGCAATGGTGCGGCGGGCGCAGGCGATGCCGCCAAAGAGCCCAAGCCGGCCAAACCCAAAATAGATGCAGCCCAGCGCCAAGCCCTGCGTGAGCAAGCCAACAAGGCCGTTACTGAGGTGCTGGAAGCCTTGGAAAAACAAGTGGCTGAGAGCCAACCCGCCGCCGATGGCTTGGCCCAACTGCAGGCAGCCCTGAAAACACACGGCAAAAATTTGGACACGTCGCTGGACGAAAGAGTCCACTTGGCCTTGACCGCAGCAGGGGACTCGGAGGGCTGGCAACGCTGGCGTGCCGACCAAGTGCGTCAAAGCTTGGTGACCCAAGCCGAGGCCTTGCTCGATGCGGAAAAAGCGCCGGCCATGGGTGGCCGAAAAATGCAGGACAAACTGCGCCAATTGCGCGAAAGCTGGAAGCAAATTGACCAAGGTGGCTTGCCCAACCATGCCCTTTGGAAGCGCTTTGATGCCGCCTGTAACGAAGCCTACAAAGCCGTGGTGGCGTGGTTAGAGCAGATGAAAAAAGACTCTGCAGAGCACCGAGCTCAGCGCTTGGCCTTGCTCGAAGAAGTCAAAGCTTGGACCACGGCGCATGCCGAGAATGACGACTGGCGCGCCCATCTGCGTGCCTTGCACCAGTTTGCAGACCGTTGGCGCAATGCGGGCCATCTGAACGAAAAAGCATTTGGTGAAATGCAGTCGCAGTGGAAGGGCGTGCTCAAAGCCGCTGCTGCGCGGTTAGAGGCCGCACAAAAAGCCAGCATTGACCGCCGCCAAGCCCTGATTCAAGAGGCCCGAGATGTGGGCGCGGCTCCCGCTTTGCGCGTGGACGCCGTGAAAGCCCTGCAACAGCGCTGGCAAGTCGAGGCGCAATCGGTTCCCCTGGACCGCAAAACCGAACAAAAGCTGTGGGAAGTTTTCCGCGCGCCGCTGGACGAAGCTTTCCAACGCAAAGGCACTGAGCGCCAAACTTCTGCGGCGCCTTTGTCTGCCCATGACCGTGCCGTGCTCGAAGCCTCACAACATTTGGACGCAGCCAACGCCAGCGGCGATGCAGGAAAAATCCGCGCCGCTATGGCTGCGCTCGACGCCGCGTTGCGTGGCCAAGCTGCTCAGGCCCAAGTTCAGTCTGCAAGCCAAAGCTCTAGCCGAACGACGGCTTCTGTTTCAGACGCTGCAGTTGCCACCACAACCGCACCCGCATCCGCATCCGACAAGCCTGCTCAGTCGGGCGAAACCTCGGCAGAGGGCTCATCGGGCGCAGCTGCTGACCAAGGGAATGAGGGTGACATTGGGAATGCGGGCAATGTGGGTAATGTGGGCGATGTGAGTAATGATGGCGTGGAAAGCGTGAGTGGCGCTGAACCTGCTTCAGCCCCAACCCCAGCCCAGCCAAAACCGGCCAAACCGGTGGTGGCGGTGCGCGGCGATGACCGTCCCGGTCAAAAGAAATCCGAAGCCCCTGCGGGTCGAGATGGCCGTCCCGGCGCGCGTCCGGGCGACCGCAATGCGCGCCCCGGCGGCGATCGGGGCATGGGCCGCCCAGGTGAGCGAGGGGGTGACCGCACGGGCGATCGTATGAATGATCGCGGCGATCGTGGCCAACGCGCCGATGGCCGTGTCTTCAGAGAAGACAGAGGCCCGCGATTGGGCGATGCGGCTTTCCGAGCCCAACGTGAAGCCATGGAGCGGGCCGAAATGTCGCTGCGCAAATTGGCAGCGCAAGCGCACGGCGAAACGCTGACCCGTCTGCTGACGGCTTGGCAAGACCGCCAGGTGGACGCACTGCCCACGGCCCAAGAGTTGGGCCGTGCGGTGAATGCCACCACGCGCCAAGCATGGGCGCAAGCGGTCAGCACGCCAGCGCAACCGTTCAACCCCACTGCCTTGCTGCGTTTAGAAATGGCCGCCGAGGTGCCCACACCCGCCGACCACTTGAGTGAACGCCGTGCCTTGCAATTGCAGTTGTTGACACAACGTAACCAGCCGGGGCCGAGCGAGACTTGGGGGCAAGATGTGTCGAAAGTGTTGTCGGGCCCACACGACCCGACAACGGCGCGGCGCTTGCAAACCGTTCTGAAAAATTTGCTGCGTTGAGCGGTTTGACGCTGCAAGCAAAAAGGCCGCTCTCGAGCGGCCTTTGTTTTTCTGCTTTGGCTTTGGGATAGCGGCGGGTTAAACCAAGTTCAACCGCTCGGCGGGCCCTTCGCGGTGCAGTCGGTAGACCTGGGCTCTCATCGGTGCATGGTCGAGCGACCAGTCGCTCAAAACATGGCGTTGGCCCGGCCCGAGGACATGGGTCGCGGGCTTGTGGGTGTGGCCGTGAATGAGTTCGTCGGCTTGGGATTCCTTGAGCCAAAACAGGCTCATGTCGGGGTCCGCATCGGCAAAACTCATGCCCTCGTGTTTTTGCGACTCGCTGAGTGCGCGCAAACTGCGAGCAAACTCTTCGCGTTCGGCCAATGGTTTGGACAAAAAGGCATGCTGCCAATCTGGATTGCGCGCTTGCAGTCGAAACGCTTGGTAGGGTTTGTCGTCTAAGCACAGCGCGTCGCCATGCGTCAGCAAAAGGCGCTGAGTGCCCAACTCGAGCAAGGTTGGGTCAAGCAATGTTTGCACACCACATGGCGCCAGATAATCGCGCCCCACCAGAAAATCGCGGTTGCCGGGCATGAAAGCGACATAGGCTTTTTGTGCGGCCTGCGTCAAAACATGGGCGCAGCTTTGCAAAAACGGGTCTTTGGCGGCCGCATCGTCACCCACCCACACTTCAAACAAGTCACCCAAAATCAGCACCGCTTGGGCTGGGGTGCTGGCCATGTATTGGCGCCAAGCGTCAAAGGTGGCGGTCTCGGAAGCTTGCAAATGCAAGTCCGAGATCAGATCGACCATTTGCCATGTCGCTGGGGCCGCGAGCGAGCCCCAGGTGGGCTCTGTGATGCGAGGGTCAGCCGACATGGCGGGAAGAGGTCAGAGTGCGACAGCTTTTTCGATCACGATGTCGTCTTTGGGCACATCGCCGTGACCACCGCGGTTGCCGGTTTTCACGCCTTCGATCTTGTCGACCACCTCGGTGCCACTCACCACTTTGCCAAAAACGGCATAGCCCCAGCCCTGCATGGAGGGAGCCGTGTGGTTCAAAAAGTTGTTGTTAGCCACATTGATGAAAAACTGGGCCGTTGCCGAGTGCGGCGCCGAAGTGCGGGCCATGGCCACGGTGTACTTGTCGTTTTTGAGGCCATTGTTGGCTTCGTTTTCAATCGCGGCGTCGGTGGGCTTTTGCGCCATGCCGGGTTCAAAGCCGCCACCCTGAGCCATAAAGCCCGGAATCACGCGGTGAAAAATGGTGTTGTTGTAGTGGCCTTTGTTCACATAGGCCAAGAAATTCTCGGTCGACTTGGGCGCTTTTTCGGCATCCAGCTCGAGGGTGATCACGCCGTAGCCGGTGATGTGCAGTTCTACTTGTGGGTTGCTCATGTGCTTATTTCAACAAAGTGATGGATTGGATAAGGATCGGTGTCCGTGGGACATCGGAGGGGAAAGGCCCGCCCGCAGCGGTGGGGGTGGACCTGATTTTTTGGACCACGTCCATGCCAGACGTGACTTTGCCAAAAACGGTGTAGCCGAACAATTGTGGCGCGTTCAGCAGCTGGGCGCGGGCTACTTTTTCGTAAACACGGCCTTGGTATTCAAACTTGGCCACGGGGTCTCCATCTGGAATAGGTGTGGGGTCTAAAAACGCGTTGTCCACCACATTGATGAAAAACTGCGAAGTGGCCGAATGGGGGTCGTTGGTTCGCGCCATGGCCAAAGTGCCAGTGGTGTTTTTCAGGCCAGCCGCCAGAGACTGGCGGCCTTCGTGCTGAATGGGGGCGCGGGTTTTTTTCTCTTTGTACTGGGCGTCGTAGCCCCCGCCTTGCACCATGAAGCCTGCAATCACGCGGTGAAAAATGGTGCCGTCGTAGTGTTTGTCATTCACGTATTGCAGGAAATTGGCGACGGTTTTGGGCGCCTTGTCGGCATACAGCTCAGCCTCGATGTCCCCCACCGAAGTGCTGATGCGGACTTTGCTGACGGCTGAGCTTTGGGCTGCAGCAGGCAACGACAACGCCAAAGTCAGAGACAAAGTGAAAGCCCAAAACGTGCCGAAAGTGCGCAAAAAACGAAAACGGTTCATGGCGTGATCAGTCAAGGGTGAAGTGAAGGGTGAAGTAAACGGAGAATTGAAGAAGGGCCAATTTGTGATTCAGGCTCAAGGTGCCGACGACTTCAACAACTGCTCAGCTGCAAGGCGTTTGTTGCCAATGCGGGGTTGCGAAGGTGCGGCTTGAGTGGCGCTTTGGTAAGCCTGGATGCCCAGCATGATGTAGACATCGCCCATGTTTTCGAGCGCGGTGGCGTAATCAGGACGGGCACGAACTGCGGCTTGCAAAGCCGCTAGCGCTTCAGCAAAGCGGTTTTGGCGAGCGTACAACGCAGCCAAATTGTTGTGGGGTTCGGGCAATTCAGGGAACGACTGCGTCAAACTTTGCAGCGTCTCCATGGCGACGGCGGTTTGCCCTTGTCCGTCTTGTATGCGACTGAGCAACAGACGCATTTGCGGATCGGTGGGTTGGCTCTTGAGGTGCGCTTCGGCTTGGGTGCGTGCTTTGGCCCACTGCTCCGTGCGAACCAATTGGTTCACATCGCTGTAAATATCGGCTTTTGCACCCAGACTCACCGTGAGCAAGAGGCAAGACAGGACGATGTGGAGGAGTGAGTGCATACGCGCCGTAAGTATCGAATCTGGGCAGCCCATCAACTGGGAGCGAGGCCCCTGACGGGGATATACTGAAAGCGATTGTAACGGAGGCCATGCGACCAAACGGTTGCCAGAAAGCCCTGCTGCCCCCGTGTCACGCAGGCCCACTGACAGTGAAATTCCTGGTTTTTCTTGCTGGGCCCCGAACAGATTCGGGCGCTGTCCTTTTGATGTTTTGTTCCGCCTATTCTTGATTTGACATGAGTCTGCGCATTTTCAACACGCTGAGCCGTGCTGTTTCTGATTTTTCTCCGGCCGAGCCTGGGCATGTGCGCATGTACGTTTGTGGCATGACGGTTTACGACCTGTGTCATTTGGGCCATGCCCGATCCATGATTGCGTTTGATGTGGTGCAGCGCTGGCTCAAGGCCAGTGGCTTCAAAGTGACTTATGTGCGCAATGTCACCGACATCGATGACAAGATCATCAAACGCGCTTTGCAAAACGGCGAAACCATTCGCCACCTGACCGATCGCATGATCGACGCCTTGCACCAAGACGCCGACGCCTTGGGTATCGAGCGCCCCCAGCACGAGCCTCGCGCCACCGATTACGTGCCCCAGATGCTGCGCATGATCGGCACCTTGGAACAAAAAGGCTTGGCCTACCGTTCGGGCAATGGCGATGTGAACTATGCCGTGCGCAAATTTGAAGGCTATGGCAAGTTGTCCGGCAAATCGCTGGACGAGCTGAATGCCGGCGAGCGTGTGGCGGTTGAAACCGAAAAAAACGACCCGCTGGATTTTGTGCTCTGGAAAAGTGCCAAGCCCAGCGAGCCCGAAGATGTCAAATGGGAAAGTCCCTTTGGTACGGGCCGGCCCGGTTGGCACATCGAATGCTCGGCCATGGCCTGTGAGTTGTTGGGGCAAACCTTTGACATTCATGGTGGCGGCGCTGACTTGCAGTTTCCGCACCATGAAAACGAAATCGCCCAAAGTGAAGGCGCCAATGGTCAGCCCTTGGCGCGCTTTTGGATGCACAACGGCTTCATCAATGTGGACAACGAAAAAATGTCCAAGAGCTTGGGCAACTTTTTCACCATTCGCGATGTGTTGAAAGAGTTCGACGCCGAGACTGTGCGCTTTTTCATTGTGCGCAGCCATTACCGCAGTGCCCTGAACTACAGCGACGTGCACTTGAACGACGCCAAAGGCGCTCTCAAACGCCTCTACACCGCACTGCAAGCCGTGCCCCCCGTGCCTGTGACCATCGACTGGGCCGACCCATTGGCCGCCCGGTTCAAGGCCGCTATGGACGAAGACTTTGGCACCCCCGAAGCCGTGGCCGTGTTGTTTGAGTTGGCCAGCGAAGTCAACCGCACGGGCTCTGCTGAAAAGTCAGGCTTGCTGAAAAGTCTCGGCGCCTTGTTGGGTTTGTTGCAAACCGACCCGACGGTCTACCTGCAATCGGGCGTTGGCTTGGGCGAAGACGCGATTCAGGCGCAAATTCAAGCCCGCGCAGAGGCCAAAAAAGCCAAGAACTTTGCCGAAGCCGATCGCATTCGCAACGACTTGTTGGCCCAAGGCATTGTGCTGAAAGACTCTGCCACCGGCACCACATGGGAGGCCGTTCAGTGACAGCGCCCGTCGTTCCCGTGACTCCCGCCTATTGGGCCGAGGCGTGCGCGCACCTGGCCAAAAAAGACCGGGTCATGAAAAAGCTCATTCCCCAGTTCGGCGACGCCATTTTGGAAACCCGTGGCGATGCGTTTGTCACCTTGGCACGCTCCATCGTGGGGCAGCAAATCTCAGTCAAGGCCGCGCAATCGGTGTGGGACCGTTTTTCGGTCTTGACCAAACGGCTCACCCCAGCCGCGGTGCTCAAGCTGAAAGTGGACGACATGCGTGCGGCGGGTCTGTCGGCCCGCAAAGTGGAGTATTTGGTCGATTTGGCCGTGCATTTCAGCTCGGGCACGGTCCATGTCAAGGCTTGGCAAGACATGGACGACGACGCCATCATCGATGAGCTGGTGGCCATTCGCGGTATTGGCCGCTGGACGGCCGAGATGTTTTTGATTTTTCACCTGATGCGCCCCAATGTGCTGCCTTTGGACGACGTGGGGCTGATCAACGGCATCAGCCGCAACTATTTTTCGGGCGAGCCGGTCAGTCGCAGCGATGCCCGTGAGGTGGCCCAAGCCTGGAGTCCTTTTTCGACCGTGGCAACTTGGTATATTTGGCGCTCACTGGATCCCGTGCCCGTGGCGTATTGAGGGTTGGACGAGGCGTCCACCCGGTTATGAATAGAGGAGTAAAACTTGGCCAAAAAAACCTTTCTCGACTTTGAGCAACCTGTTGCCGAACTCGAGGCCAAGATCGAAGAGTTGCGTTACGTGCAAACCGAGTCAGCTGTCGACATCACCCTTGAAATCGACCAGTTGAGCAAAAAAAGCCAGCAGCTGACCAAAGACATCTACAGCGACCTGACGCCTTGGCAAATCACCAAGATCGCGCGTCACCCTGAGCGACCTTACACCCTCGACTACATCAACGGCATCTTCACCGATTTCACCGAAATGCATGGCGACCGGCACTTTGCCGACGACTTGTCAATCGTGGGCGGCTTGGCCCGTTTCAATGGCCAGGCTTGCATGGTGTTGGGCCAGCAAAAGGGCCGCGACACCAAAGAGCGCACCATGCGCAACTTTGGCATGAGCAAGCCTGAGGGCTATCGCAAAGCGCTGCGCCTGATGAAGACCGCAGAAAAGTTCAAGCTGCCGGTGTTTACGTTTGTCGATACCCCAGGGGCATATCCCGGCATTGATGCCGAAGAGCGCGGTCAGTCCGAAGCCATTGGGCGCAACATTTATGAGATGGCCCAGCTCGAGGTGCCGATCATCACCACCATCATTGGTGAAGGCGGCTCGGGTGGTGCCTTGGCCATTTCGGTGGCCGATCAGGTGTTGATGCTGCAGTACTCGGTTTACTCGGTCATCAGCCCCGAAGGCTGTGCCTCTATTTTGTGGAAAACAAGTGACAAGGCTGAAGTGGCTGCGGATGCTCTTGGCATCACCGCGCACCGCCTGAAGGCCCTGAACCTGGTGGACAAAATCGTCAACGAGCCGGTGGGTGGCGCTCACCGTGACACCGATCAAATGGTCTCCTTCTTGAAGCGGGCACTCGGAGATGCTTGGCGTCAAGTGGCCGACCTGAAGCCCAAAGAGTTGTTAGAGCGACGCTACGAACGCCTGAACAGCTACGGCCGCTTCACCGACACCAAAGCCAGCAAATAAGCGGCAGGTGAGCCGTCAGGCTTGGCACATGGCTCAAACTCTCGAACAGGCCCTGGCTGAATTCAGCCCGGGCCTTCCTTTTGTGGTCGCTTTCAGTGGTGGGGCCGACTCCACCGCCTTGTTGCTCGCCTGCGCACAGCGTTGGCCCGGGCAGGTGAGGGCGGTGCATGTGCACCATGGCTTGCAAGCCGCCGCCGATGATTTTGAGGCCCAATGCCAAGCCACTTGCCTGCAGTTGCAGGTGCCTCTGGTGGTGCGGCGTGTGCAAGCCCACCCGGCACCCGGCGAAAGCCCCGAAGACGCGGCTCGCAAAGCCCGTTATGCGGCCTTGGCAGATGCTGTCCGGGCCGAGTGGCCTGAAATAGAAGACGTGGTTCTGGCCCAACACGCCGATGACCAAGTGGAGACCTTGCTGTTGGCGTTGTCTCGGGGTGCGGGCTTGCCCGGTTTGGCCAGCATGCCGGCGCGCTGGCACCGCTTGGGGCTGCAATGGCACCGCCCTTTGTTGTCGGTGCCTGGCATGGCGCTGCGCGAGTGGTTGGGCAGCCAAGCCCCAGATGCCGTGCCACGGTGGATCGAAGACCCGACCAATACCGATGAGCGGTTCACCCGCAACCGAATTCGAGCCCAGCTTTTGCCCGCACTGGCGCAGACTTTCCCCGCGTTCAGAGACACTTTTGCCCGCAGTGCCGCCCATGCGGCGCAAGCGCAACAGGTGCTCAACGAGGTGGCCGCAGAAGACTTGACCCGCATTGGTGTACCGCCCCGCATTGAGGCCTTGCAGCAACTGAGCCGGGCGCGTCAGGCCTTGGTGCTGCGCCACTGGTTGCGCCAGCACCATGCCACTACCCCCAGCGCGGCCCAACTGCATGAGTTGCTCGACCAAGTGGCGGCTTGCACCACCCGTGGTCATCGCCTGCATTTGAAGGTGGGGCAGGCTTATGTCGGGCGCAATGGCGCGCATTTGTCTTACCCGGTCTGACCGCCAACCCCGGAAGGGGCGCATGGGTCAAGAAAGCGTCAGCCCGATGGGTACAATTGATAGGCTTTGCTGGGTGAAATCGCCCATAAAACGTCTGCGTTGCGGGCAGTTTTAATTGCAAACGCTGTCAAACTTTATTCATAACTTCAAATGGCTTTGATCGTTCACAAATACGGCGGCACCTCGATGGGCTCTACCGAGCGCATTCGCAATGTCGCCAAGCGCGTTGCCAAATGGGCGCGCGCAGGCCACCAAATCGTGGTGGTTCCCAGTGCCATGAGTGGCGAAACCAACCGCCTTCTCGGCTTGGCTAAAGAGTTGGCACCGTCCAAACCTGGCGACGACTACAACCGCGAACTCGACATGCTGGCCTCAACCGGTGAGCAAGCGTCTTCCGCGTTGTTGGCCATTGCATTGCAGTCCGAAGGCCAGCCTTCGGTCAGCTACGCCGGCTGGCAAGTGCCCATCAAAACCAACAGTGCATTTACCAAAGCCCGCATCGAGTCGATTGACGATGTGCGCGTGCGCGCCGACTTGGATGCCGGAAAAGTCGTCATCATCACGGGCTTTCAGGGTGTGGACGACAACGGCAACATCACCACTTTGGGCCGTGGTGGCTCTGACACCTCGGCAGTGGCCGTGGCTGCGGCGCTGAAAGCCGACGAGTGCCTGATCTACACCGATGTGGATGGCGTCTACACCACCGACCCCCGCGTGGTGCCCGAAGCCCGCCGTTTGCAAACCGTGAGCTTTGAGGAAATGCTGGAAATGGCCTCCCTCGGCTCCAAAGTCTTGCAAATCCGCTCCGTCGAATTTGCCGGTAAATACAAAGTGCCCATGCGCGTGCTGTCCAGCTTTACGCCTTGGGACATCGACATCAACGAAGAAGCCGCATCTGGCACCCTGATCACTTTTGAGGAAGACGAACAAATGGAACAAGCCGTCGTATCCGGCATCGCATTCAACCGCGACGAAGCCAAAATCTCTGTACTGGGCGTGCCCGACAAGCCAGGCATTGCTTACCAAATCTTGGGCGCAGTGGCTGACGCCAACATCGAAGTGGACGTGATCATTCAAAACCTGAGCAAAGAAGGCAAGACCGACTTTAGCTTCACGGTGCACCGCAATGACTATGCCAAAACCATCGATTTGCTGAAAGAAAAAGTGTTGCCGGCACTGGGCGCTGCGGATGTGGCGGGCGATGCCAAGATCTGCAAAGTTTCGATCGTGGGTATTGGCATGCGCAGCCACGTGGGCGTGGCCAGCAAGATGTTCCGCTCGTTGAGCGAGGAGGGCATCAACATCCAAATGATCTCGACTTCTGAAATCAAGACCTCGGTGGTGATTGACGAGAAATACATGGAATTGGCCGTGCGCGCACTGCACAAAGCCTTCGATCTGGATCAAGCGTAAGTTATAATCTTGACCACTGGAAACGTGACCGAGTGGCCGAAGGTGCTCCCCTGCTAAGGGAGTATGGGGTGTAGAGCCTCATCGAGGGTTCGAATCCCTCCGTTTCCGCCAAGACAGAACCTCAAGTGATGCATTCACTTGAGGTTTTTTCTTTTTCGTGACCTCGAGTCTCGATGCAGGCCAACACGGACGACTTCTATTTCCACTGAACGCATGCCCGGTTGCGAGCATGTCGTACCTTCATGTTGATTGGGTCAACCAGTCCAGTGTCTCTTGCCAAAGCATTTGTGCTTGCGGCCGGAAATATCCCATGTGTCCAATTTGGGTCATGCCGTAGTTGGCGGGTTGGATGGTGATGGCTTCCAGTTGGGCTTGGCTATAAGCCGCCATGAAAGCATCGCGCGAGGCGGGGAGCGCCCACTTGTCGTCAATGGCGTTGATGGCGCGGATAGGGATGGCCACTTGCGCAAATTCGTGTGCCAAATGCGCTTGTTCTGGGTCGTCAAAAAAGTAATGCGGCCATTGGCACCAGTGACGCCATTGCAAAAATACATTCTTGGGCAAGTCTTCACCCATGCCGAGCAGGCTCCAAGCCAAATAGCCTTTGGCACGCACGATCAGTGGGCCTAAGACTCGCCACATGACCAAGACGCGCAATCTCTCTAGAGGTGGCATCCATCCGTGCCAGCCTGCACCGGTGGCAAATGTGGCAAAGCGCGACACACGCTGATGACCGGGTAACAAACCAAACGCATGTCCACCATACGAATGCCCCACCATCCAAATAGGCCCAGAGGTGAGGGTGGCCACGTGCGTCAGCAAAGCGGCTAAATCTTGTCGTGCCCAATCGAGGTAGTTCATCTCGAAACCACGAAGTTCTGCAGGTTTTGACAGCCCAATGCCGCGGTAGTCGAGTGTCCAGACCTCGATGCCCTGACCAGCACAAAACGTGGCAAAGCGCTGGTAAAAACGCTGAGGCACGCCGGTGGCCCCGGCCACAATGAGATGACCCTTGGGTTTACCCTTTGGTGATGTTTGGGTGGCCTGAATTTTGTAACCATCCGCTGCCGTCAGTGATACCAGCACCGATGGCGTGTTGGTTACGTGGTCAGTCGATTGGGCTGGATCCTGGGCTTGCGGTTGCGTTTGCGTTTGCGTTTGCGTTTGGTCAGTGGATGACATGTCGGTGGCTCAGTGGCAATCGGGCATCAAAGTCCTTTGAGCTTTTCCAGAGCGTTCAACAATGTTTCGTCTTTTTTGGCAAAGCAATAGCGAATGACTTTTTGGTCAAAGCCGTTGCCATAAAAAGCCGATAAGGGAATGGCGGCCACGCCAATGTCTGTGGTCAACCATTTGCAGAAATCGGCTTCGCTCAGGTTTTTCTCAGGCACCTTGAGGGTGGAAATATCCACGCACTGAAAGTAGGTGCCCTCGCTGGGCAACAGTTTGAATTGGGTTTGCGCAAGGCCTTGCCGAAACAGGTCTCGCTTGCGTTGGTAAAACGCAGGCAGATCTAAATAAGGCGCTGGGCTGGACATGAAGCGCGCCAGGGCGTGTTGCATTGGCGTATTGACCGTGAACACATTGAACTGGTGCACCTTGCGAAATTCGGCCGTGTAGGCCGCAGGTGCGGCTACGGTGCCAATTTTCCAGCCAGTGACATGGTAAGTTTTGCCAAAGCTCGAGACGATGAACGCGCGAGCGGCAAGGCCCTCAAAGTGCGCCGCACTCCAGTGTTGGTTGGGCGCGTAGACCATGTGTTCATACACTTCGTCGCTGATCAAGACGATGTTGGTGGGGGCCAAAATGTCTTGCAGCGTCAGCATGTCTTGCTTTGACCAGATCATGCCGCTGGGGTTGTGCGGCGAATTGATCAGGATGGCGCGAGTTTTGGGGCTGATGGCAGCGCGAATTTTGTCAAAGTCGGGTCTGAAACTGCCCGGCGTCAGGGGCACACGCACCACCACGCCGCCGGCCAACTCGATGTTGGGCACATAGCTGTCATAGCAAGGCTCCAACACAATGACTTCGTCGCCAGGGTGAACGATGGCCAAAACGATGGTCAAGATGGCTTGCGTGGCGCCGGCGGTGACGGTGATTTCGCTCACCGGGTGGTAACGGCGGCCGTACAACGCTTCAATTTTTTTGGCCACCGCTTCGCGCAGTGGCGGCGCACCGATCATGGGCGGGTATTGGTTCAGCCCTTCGCGCATGGTGTCGTTCACCAAGTCGAGCAACTTGGGATCACACGGGAAGTCTGGAAACCCTTGACCCAAGTTGACGGCGTTGTGCTCGGTGGCCAGCGCCGACATGACTGTGAAAATGGTCGTCCCCATGTTGGGGGCTTTGGAGATGAGCGCAGGGGTAGAAGTTGCGTGGTTCATGGGTTCAAAGCTCGTAGTCGTTGACATGGCCGTTCATGGCCTTGGTGATCAAAGGGGCGGTCAGGCGGTCGCTTAACAACTCAGCAAAGTGGTAGACGAAGTGGCGCAAGTAGGCGCCGCGTTTGAAAGCCACTCGCGCCACATTCATGCCCAGCAATTGACCCAAGGGCCGAACATGGAGGTCTTTCACCGGATCGTCTTTGACGGCCATCTCGGCCACGATGCCAATGCCCAAGCCCAAGCGCACGTAGGTTTTGATGACGTCCGAGTCGATCGCCTCCAGTGCAATGCGGGGGTGAAGTTTGTTGGTGGCAAACGCTTGGTCAATGCGGCCCCGACCTGTGAACGAAGGGTGGTAAGTGATGAGGGGTTCTTCGGCAATGTCTTTGAGCGACAGGTTGGCTTTTTTGGCCAGTGGATGGTCGAGGGGCAACACCAACACGTGCTGCCATTCGTAGCAGGGCAGGGTGACCAACTCTTCGTATTCCGACAGCGATTCAGTGGCAATGCCGATCTCGGCGGTGTCGTCCA
>JACCDW011243992.1_pt1 | contig 17543 bp, 15 predicted proteins | sample 7449781 | NCBI WGS metagenome assembly JACCDW01 (sample SAMN15323449, study PRJNA562643) | freshwater metagenome | isolation source: river surface water | place: USA:Blue River Watershed | collected 2017-08-18
AAGGCCATAACTCAATTTATTTCAGAATTAAATGAAGAGTTTGGAGTAAAACATAAAAATATTGCTTTGTATAATAGACTGTTAGAAAAGACTGGAATTGTTCATAGTGGTCCAGTAAATAAACATATTAGTTGTTTCCGTGTTTTTTTTGAAAAAAACTTAAAGGCAATGGAGGAGAGAAATGCTGAATTCTTAACAGAAACAAAGATTGTTTATAGCGATCGTGTATTTATAGATTTGGGATCAATTTTGAAGCAATCTAATAAAGATACATCAAGAATCATATGGCAACATTTATTAACAATTTGGGGACTAATTGACCCAACTAGTCGTGCAAGAAGCATTCTACAAGAAACAATGAGGAATGCTCAAAATTCAAGTGACTCTAAAGATGCATCATCGGAAGAAGACTTTCTTACTAATATTATTAGTAAGGTAGAAAAAACCGTATCAGAACAGAAAATAGATTCTGAAAATCCTATGGCTACAATTAGTACTTTAATGCAGAGCGGTGTTATGGGAGATCTAGTAACAGGAATGCAAAAGGGATTATCTGACGGTTCTCTAAATGTTGGAAAACTCATGATGTCAGTTCAATCTATGATAGGAAAGATGGGTCCAGGTGGAAATGGTGGCGGAAATGGTGGAAATGGTGGAAATGGCGGAATGCCAGATCTGTCACAGATGATGTCTATGATGGGTCCATTAATGTCAAATATGATGGGTGGTCAAGGAGTAAATAACAATGATTCTGGAAATCTTTTGGAAGAAAAAAAAGATAAACAATGATAAAAAAATGATAAAAATATTTTTTTAAATAACAATAAAAATATTAAAAAAAAAATAATTGTAGATAATAAATGGCAGTATCAGCTTTTGTTCTTTTAAGAAAATCAGGTGTACCTCTAAAAGTTCACATGAAGAAAGATGGTTCACTATACGTGCGCGTTAAAGGAAAAGTTCGTCGTGTAAATCCAATGGACCCAAATCTACAACATAAGGATGGAAAATCACATAAGTCACGTCGTGTTTCTCGCAAGTCTCATCGTAAGTCACGCAAGTCTGGCCGCAAGTCACGTAAGTCACACAGAAAGTCTCATCGCAAGTCTCGTAAGTCTCATCGTAAATCACACAGAAAATCACGTAAGTCTGGTCGTAAATCACACAGAAAATCACGTAAATCTGGTCGTAAATCACGAAAATCACGTAAGTCTGGATACAAACTAAGATCACGTAAGTCTGGTCGTAAATCACGTAAGTCTAGTCGTAAATCACGTAAGTCTGGCCGTAAATCACGTAAGTCTGGACGTAAATCACGTCGTGTTTCTCGCAAGTCTCATCGTAAGTCACACAGAAAATCTCATCGTAAGTCACACAGAAAGTCTCGTAAGTCTGGTCGCAAGGGACGTAAGTCTCATCGTAAGTCTCATCGTAAGTCTGGTCGCAAGGGACGTAAGTCACATCGCAAATCACACAGAAAGTCTGGTCGTAAGGGAGGCAAGCACGTTCTTGGAGATTTATTAGATTTATAAGTAAATTAGAGTGAGTTTGTATAAATATAATAAATAAGATCTTTATAAGAGAATAGACTTATAAAGATTAATAAAGATAGAATTAAATAAAGAAAGATGAGATAGATTTTAGTTTAGAATCATAAATTCTATTTATATCTGAAATTCCTTTATCTGCATAAGATCTGAGATCTTCTTCCTGAATTAAGAACTTTTCATAGTTTTTAGTTCTGTCAAGTTCATAGAATAAATCTTGCATAACATTTACATAAAGATCAATAACTTCTCTATATTCTAATTTTTTATTTCGTTCCTTCTCTCTTCGTTGAAGTTTGACTTTGAATTCATCTTCTGTTATTTCTTTTAAAAGAAAAGAGATTCTCAGGTCAAGATTTGTTTGATTGTCAAACATAGTAGGAAGTGCTCTTAGTTCTACTTCTCTAAGATGTCTTACCTGTCTGTATATGGCAGTAAGAAGAACTTCCAAATTACTATATACTTTATTAACGTGAGAAATTGGTTTAATTTGCTTATATCTAAATTGAAATAGTATTGATGTATGAGGAAGTCCGCCACATCTATCTTCATTAGGATTTCTAGGAACTTCTCCATTATTTCTTAGATATTCAAAATAGTGAGGATTATGGATTAATCCTTTTTCAACCTTTCCTGTTCTCCAGCTAAAAGCGATATGACATTGTGTACAATACATTTGATCACATCCTGATATTTTAAAGATTAATGTTCTGCAATTTGGACAATCTCTTGTTGTCTTTTTTATTTCTTTTACTGATTCTAAGATATTTGGGTCACATTCGTGATTATCTTTTTTAATTTCTCTGCAATCAGAACACGCTTGTGCATTACATATTCCGCATTTATATTTTGTTGATAAAAATCCACGACAATCATTATTTGGACAGGGACATACATAGTGATCTCTTTCTGTTTTTTCATCTTTTTCGTCTTTAATATCTAAAGTTATCATTTTATGTCTAAGACTGTCTTCTTGGACTTTTAGTTCGTGAATTAGAACTCTAATATCCATTATTTGTTTTTGAAGTTTTTCTTTTTTATAAATTTTTTCCACTTCAGGCTGTGTTGCAGGGAGAAGATATTTCTCTCTTTCATATAGGATTTGCTCACGATGAATTTTATATCTTTTGTTGATAAAAGCTTTGGAAAAGTTATTATAAAAGAATGCGTTAGAAAACTCTTTCTTGCAAGACATACAATGAGGTTTATTGACACTTTCTAGAAAGTATTTTTCGTTACAATCATTACAAGAGATATATAAGCAATACGGGCACTTTATAATTTTAATTTTAGATGATATACATACTGAGCATTCCTCTTTCTTCTTTTTTTGTTTATTTTCTTCCTTATTTTCGTTAGATGATTGTTCATTATGATTATTATGGCTATTATGGCTATTATGATCGTTTTGAGTTTCTAGAATTACAGATTCTAAAATGGAAGAATCTAGGATAGATTCGTCTACAGATTCTGTATCGTATTTAGAGTCCATTTTTTAAAATGATTATATTTAAAAAATTATAAAATCATTTTTATAATTTATAGGTCTTTTATATATCTTGCTAGATATTTTCCTAGATAATAACATAGTATTATAAAAATAATATAAAATAAGGCTTGAGCATAGTTTATAGAATAGTCTGTTTCTAAAGTTATAAAATGGGGAACAGAATAATATACTTCTATATCGTGTTTATCTATTTCGGCTAACCATTGTGTATACATATCAGGTATTTTATTGGTAAATATAGGCTGAAGATCTCCTTTAATTTTACCATCTTTTATTTCTTGAATTGCAGAATACTTATAGCCATATTTAGGATCTATATTCATCCATTTTCTTAAGGCAATAAGTTCAGGACTAGTTGATATAGGATAATCAATCATTTTAATATTAAAAGAAGGGAAATCTGGTATAAATCCTACAACATTTTTCTCAAGTTCACATTCAGGTATATTCATTTTCATTTTAAAATAACCACTAAGTCCCCAGTTTACTCCCCAAGAATTACATATCCACCAGTAATCTATTCCATTTTCTCTTCCCCATCCTAAAATTTCTATAGCGTGTCCTCCATTACTTTTTGTTCCCTTTTTTGGGCCCATATAAATAGATTTTCCATCATATTCATTAATAAAATCTTCATATACCTGAAATCCTGCTAAAACAGGTCCCCATTTGTATATCTCTTGTTTTATAGAGTCCACATTACTATCTACTTGATATCCAGCAATTGTTCTATAAAAACAGGGAGTTCTTTGTCTATCAAGACATCTGTCATAATTTTTTCCTAGGATGCTCTGACACATAGGAATGCTCTGAGGATCTACAATTGTAGTTATATCTACTATATTATATTTATTAAATAAACCTTTATTAACACAAGTTTCAGATACACATCCAACAGAATATAAAAAATCCATTGCAGTAAATAAACTATTTCCATTGCAAGCCCCAGATGTATGTGCTTCTAAATTTATTTCATAAACAGAGTCTTTATCTAGAGGAATCGTAGGAAATATTGTTCCTTGACACATAATCATTTGATAAGCACTGAAAATATCAGTGATTGATCCTATTGATAATATTGAATACCTATCCGTTAAGGTTTTTGCCGATGCTATTGCCCAACAAGCTCCGCATTCTCCTTGATCTCTTACAGGACTTAAAAACGCTCCCCATACTGCTATAGGATTAAAGTTTTCAGGAAATATCTTAGTTATAGGCTTTTTAACTTGTTTATATTTTGTTGATTGATATCTGACATAACTATTATCCTTTAAAATAGTTCCAAAAGTTTTATGAATTTTATTAGACATATAGTTTATTTATATTATATAAAGATGAATACTTATCTATTTTTTCTATAACCTACCATAAATACTATAAACCCTATAAATAATAATAAATATAGATATATATTAGATCTTTTCTTATTCTTTCTATAATCTTCATAAAAATTTTTACCCGCCAAATTAACATAATTATAATAACTTAAATCTTTAATCCAAAATGTGTTCAAATCTGGCAATAATTCTGGATAAGTAATCAAAGGACTTAAAGATCCGTATAATTTATTTTGTTTTATCATTTCAATTGTTTTTTGTGTATAGAAAAGCTCATAATTAACATCAAGAGCTTTTCTAATATTATATAATGCTGGATTTATCTCTTTCATATCATCAACCCTAACAAGATTTCCTGTTCCATACATAACTCCATTTTTTATAGGCTTTGTTCTCTGATATATATCATAATTTGGTAGTTGTGGTCCAACAGAAGATATATTATACTCTAAACGACACTCCTCTATTCCCATCTTCATATAGAAATATCCCATTAATCCCCATTCTGCTCCAAATGAATTTCTACATATCCAATAATTTTCTCCCCAACCAACTATAGAAACATAATGACCTCCTAATATTTTTCCCTCTCCTTTTTCATAAATAGTAGTTCCATCATAATTATTCACAAAATTATCAAATACCAAAAATCCACCAGCAACTGGTCCCCATTTTGCAATCTGATATTTTATATTTAATATACGTTCATTCATATCTTTTCCTTCTATATTGAATATAGAGTTATTAAGAAATATTCTTCTAGCTATTGGTTTATTATTATATTCTCTAATACATTTTTCTTTATTATAACATTGATCTTTATAATAGTCTTTCTTATCATTATAATTAACCTCGTCTGGTGGATTAATGCCTTTTTCTACAAGATATTTTCTTGATTCACAATTCCACTGACACAATCCATTAGCATAAATAAATTCCCAAGCATCATATATACTATATCCTTGTGTTGAATTACTATTATCTATAGAATTAGTAGAAGGAACATTTTCAAGTTTTTTCATAGGCTCTTTTTCAATACATTTTAAGATTTCTATATAATCTAAAAATATATATAATTGTGCTGCTGTAAATAAACATAATCTATCATTCAGAACATCCCTAGCAACTAATGCCCAACTTGAAGAATGTCTCTCTTTAGTTGGTGACTGTATATACATCCACCATATATCTCTTCCATCGAATGTATTTGGTATCTGTGCTATATCATATTTAATAGAAATATAGGGATATATTTGTGATTGTCTTAAAACGTCGGGATGATCTTTTAAAATGCTACAGAACTCCATTTATTATAATTTATTATAATAAATCACTTAAATTCTTCTCGCAATTTAGAATATCTCTCTCTATATATAAAATCTTCTACTATATCTCTAATATCATCATCCCTGTTCATTCTAACATAAATATCTTCTATATCATCTCTCACATTATTATTATCATATAAAATATCCTTATTACTTTCTATCCACTTCAAAATCATATGATAAATATCACTATGAGACGCCTCATCTATCCAAGCTTTTATTATCTTATTAAATTCGTTCTTTACACTACATAAACTGTTACCACATACATTACAAGTTCTCATCTTTATTTATTATATTTTATGTTTATAAAATATAAATGAATCTAAAACATATAGCAAGCTCAGATAAGTTAATATCACTAGCTTTTGATGAATATGATGCAGGAGGAGGAGGATCCTGTTTATTTTATTGTCTCGCTGCAGAATTATTATCAAGTAACTCTCTAACCAGTGCAAGACAAATAAGAAAAGAAATATGTAACTATAATCCAAATGATCTAAAAGACTTTGTTGCAATAGCAGAACACGAAGAATCTATGTGCGATGATAAAACATATGGCACTACTATAGAAATTCAGAAAGCAGCTAGACTATATAATAGACCTATTATAGTCTATAAAAAAAATAGAAATGATGGAATAGCCAGTGATTTAGTATGCCCAGGATCTCAATATATATCTCAAATAAAATCAGGAAAAATATTTCCTTCTGTATCAAAGTATTTTAATAAAAAACCATATACAGATATCTTGCCCAGACTTTATTGCATTTACTTTCCAGAAAAGAATACAAATAATAAACCAATAATAATATATAATATCGGAGATATACACTATAGAGTTTTAAAGGATAAATTTTCAAAGGCATCTAGAAAGAGTAGTAAGGCACCAAGAAAGAGTCTTAGAAAGAGTGTTAGAAAGAGTGTTAGAAAGAGTAGAAAGAGTGTTAGAAAGAACAGAAAGGTATCTAGAAAGAGCAGAAAGGTGCCAAGAAAGAGCAGAAAGGTGCCAAGAAAGAGCAGAAAGGTGCCAAGAAAGAGCAGAAAGGTGCCAAGAAAGAGCAGAAAGGTACCAAGAAAGAGCAGAAAGGTACCAAGAAAGAGTAGAAAGATATTAAGAAAGAGTAGAAAAACTTAGAGCAAATTTATGATAATCAAGTTGATTATTAAATTTTTCTATATTCTTATCATAGATTTTCTTTAAGATTGGATTATTAGTGCAAATATTTTTTATTTTTTCTGCTATCTCTTTAGTTTTTTTTGGATAAGAATAAAAAGATGAGATAAAACAACAATACATTATATCAAAATGCATTTCTGGATCTTCTAACCATAATTGACGATTATCTATCTGTTTTAAGAAATAACTTGAACAATCGTATAACTCCTTATAATATTTCATATTCTGATATGACTTCATAATATAGTATACATACTTTATATTTTTAGATAGATCTATTATATTGTTTAAGATTTGACCATAATCTCCATAACCTCTAACTATATCATCCCAGAATTCATCTAATATTTCTAAATATAGCATTTCTTCGGCGTGTCCATATCCCATTTCAGTAGTCTTAACAAAATTTTGTTTAAGTCTATTAAGAATGGGAATTCCATATTCTTTGCTACAAGTAAATAAACATCCACATACCAGCCATCTATATTGATGATAATATTCGTTCTTATATTTATCTTCTTTATATTTTTTATCTACAACATTAAGTATTTGTATATGGAATTTATCTGTTATATTATCTAACACATAAAGAAGTTTTGAAGGATTAAAGTCTTCGCATATTTTTTCCATATGTGCATCTATCCATCCAAATTTTGTTGTCTTAAAAGGGTTGCTATTCATTATTTCTAAAACAAAATCAAACTTGTTACATACTAAAGCGTGACTCTCAGAGCAGGTTCTTTGATCTCTAGTAGGCCAAAATTTAGACCTATTCTCTCTTATTTTTTCTATATATTGGAATGTCCATATGTCTTCTATATTAATTTCTCTGTATAATGTTATTAATTGTGATGGATCAATCTCGTCTCTTATTTTTCTTACTTCAGGAATAGTCAAACTATCTCCAAAAATGACAAGATAACAGGGAACATATAATAAAGATCTAATATTATTTATAGATTGTTCTAATGTTCTAGAATGTGGATTAAATCTAGATAATTCAAATATAGCTGTGGTTAAAGTACAATTAGGAATGCTCATTTTCTTGATATATAGACTTATAAATTTGATTTTTAAATAAATAAAATCTTTAAAATCATTTAAGAATGATTCGTCTGGGTCTTTGTTGCATTAATACTGAACTACGAAAGAAGGATATATTCTGTTCACGAACAGTTATACGAAAAAACTTTACTGTTAAAAAAGCTCAAGAATTATCTATAAAAAACATATCTGATATTGAAAAAATGGCTGAGTGGAATGCAAAAAATAATATATATGTTTTCCGTATATCTTCTGATATATTTCCTCACTTTACAGATGAAGAAACTGAGCCATATTCTCTTGATTTTGCTAAGGAAGCTTTAAAGAAAGCAGGCGATATCTGTAAGAAATATGGACAACGTATAACAATGCATCCAGGACAATACAATCAAGTAGGAGCAAAAGATAAAAAGGTATTTGATAATACTATAAAAGATCTAAAAATGCACGCAGATATACTTGATATGATGGGTATGGATAAGGATTCAGTTCTATGCGTTCACGGTGGAGGAGTATATGGAAATATTGATGAGACGATAGATAGATGGATTAAACAGTTTTCAGAACTTCCTTTAAATGTTCAGCAAAGACTTGCTATAGAAAATTGCGAAAGATGCTATTCTGTCGTAGACTGTCTTAAGATAGCAGAATCGTGTAACATACCTCTTATTTTTGATTGCCATCACTATGATTGTTATAATCTAGAAAAAAAGGAGGATATAGATATAAAAGATTATATGGATAGAGTTGTAGATACCTGGAAAAGACGATCTATAAGACCTTTATTTCATATTTCAGAACAGAGACCAGGAGCAAGAGTTGGAACTCATTCTGATTTTATTGAGAAACTTCCTAGTTATTATCTTTCTTTTCCTAAAAAGTATGGTAACTTGGATATAGAAATAGAGGCAAAGATGAAGGAACAAGCCATTATGAAATTATATAAGATATATCCATTTCTTGTAGATTCAAGTATTATTATAGAGGAGAAGGATGAGAAAGAGGAGTATGAGGAAGAAATAATAAGAAGGAAGCCGAAGAATGAAATAGAATATGAACCAGAAATAATAAGACGAAAGCCAAGGAACATAAAAAAATAGATTTTATATCTTTAAGATATAAAATTATATAGAAACTGTAGCATATTCCATTCTTTTATTATTGATATTAGGGTAATTTCTTATGAGAAATTCTGCTAAAATAGCTCCAGATATTTTCTTTCCTCTATTATTAATAAACCATTCTCTAGGAGTATATTGGTCATAATTAAGTATTCTTTCTAATGCATATTTTAAATTATTTTCATCTGTAAAGAATTCTCCAGTAATTCCAGGAATAACATTATTCCAACCACCAAGTATATTATAATTGACTAATACTGGAATATTATATGATATAGCTTCTGTAATTACTCTGGGAGAAGCATCTGAAATATTCGGAACAAATAGAAAACGGCATTCTTGCATTTTCTTCTGAAATTCATGAAATTTTAAGAAAGGGATAACTTCTACTATTCCATTACATTTATCTGTAAATTCACAGTTTTCTCTTCCAATTAGAACTCCTTTTAAATTATAGTCTCTACAAAAAACTTCTAAGCATTTTTTAGCTAAGTCCCAATTTCTATTGTATGATTGCCAACCAGGCTCACATTTATCATTATCTTTTAGACAACAATACATAAAGTCGTATTTCTTCTTTATGGATGTATCGGGCTTATATGAGTGAGTATCTTTTAAGTCTGCTTCTGCTAATTGAAGTAAAGGAAGACCTGATTGAATCATTTCTTTAGAAGGTTGTTTAAAACAGTATAGCCAGGCGGAAACCATATTTAAATAATTATGATTTCTTTTTTCGTGAAATCGGTCTTCATATGGATTTATAATTTTTGACGGAAATTCTAGATAACTTGATATTCCACAAAAACCTAATCCTTTCTTTTTATATTCTTCATATAACTTTTCATGTTTTTCTTCTCTAAATGGAGCAGAAATAAGTATTATATTTAGCTTGTTTCCTTTGTCATCAAAGAGATTTTTGAAAGGAAATTCTACGGTAGGTATAGACATATCTTCATAAAATTCTATTGCACGATTTGATACTTTATATGATGACAATAAGCAGAAACATACAATTATAATGCATATTACTATTTTGATTAATCTCATTTATTTTGATTTAATAAAAAATAAATACTTTTTGATAACTTATAATTATATAATTACAATATCAACGACACGTTATACTAGCCAAATGTGATCTTAATTTACTTGAATCTTGATTTATTTCTAATACTTCAGTCACTTTAGGCATATGAACGTTTTGAGCTTGATAATCTACACTTCCGTCCTCTTTTTCCCATAGTTTTTGTCCTGTTGAATGCGCTTTATCGTATATATTTGCCTTATTTAGACTAGTTATAAGTTTAGATGCTTTAGAATCAATCTCTATTATGCCATCTTTATTTACAAACTCAAATTTTTGTCTAGAGACATCAGTACATTCATACAGAGGTTCTCCATTTTCTGTTTGGAGAAGATGCTGTTTTAGCATTTCAGCGACTCCTTTTTGTCCTTTGCATAAAACTTCGGGAGTAAGGTGATTTTCAAGAACATTAGTTATTTTTTGTATATCATCTATATCAAAATTATTTTGGATATTATTTTGTGTTCTAATACGATTATTGCTATTCATATTTGTTTGATGTATATTTTTGGGCTGTTTGGCAATATCAACTATAGCATTATTAGCAATCCTTAGCATTTCTTCTAGTTTTGAGATATACTCTTCTTTATCGTTAATTTTTAGTTTAAATTTATCTAATTCTTCCTGTTGTTCCTTAATTTTTACTTTAAATTTATCTAATTCTTCTTGTTGTTCCTTGATTTTTAGTTTAAATTCATCTATATAATTATCTTTTCTTTCAGACTCTTCTTTAATTTTTGATTTATACTCCTCTATATTTGATTTATACTCTTGATTTTTATGTATTAATTTTTCTCTACATATATTCATATGAGTATTTAATCTATTATTAGTACTCAGTATTTTTTCACAGTAATTACATTTATAAACTATATTTATTTTACCCTGTTTTATTAGACAAGACTTGGTATTTTTTTGGTGAATTTCTAAACTATTTTTACTTTTAAATTCTTTATCACAAAATTGACATCTTAAAGATTTTAATTCAGAAGACATTATTAACTTTTATATTTATAATTTTTATTATTAAGTTTACAAAAATTGTAAACTTAATACAAAAATTGTAAACTTAAATACAATTTTTGTAAACTTAAATACAATTTTTGTAAACGAGAACTTTAGATTTTTTCCTAAAATAAAATCATGAAATTCTAAAAACAAAAACAGTTTAATATTTTTAGAATTTATTTTAGGAAATTTTTATAAAAATAGATTTCTTTGGATTTTAAAAACACCGACACACATATGCATATGTGTGTCGGTCCTTCTGGTTTTCCTTTGAATTTATAAAAATTATTTTATTCTTTTTTTTTAAAGTTATCTTAATGATAATATTTATTTAATATAAAAATGACAGATAGTCTTTATGATGTTTGCGTTATAGGATCAGGTCCAGCTGGTCACAGCGCTGCTCTATATACATCCAGAGGTATGCTTAAAACTATTCTATTCGAAGGACTGGATCCAGGAGGTCAATTAACCAAGACAACAGAAGTAGAAAATTATTTAGGATATCCCGAAGGAATACACGGATATGATCTATGTTCAAAGTTTAGAGAACAATCTGAAAGATGGGGGACACAAGTTATAACAGAAAATGTTGATAAGATAACTAGAAACGATAATAATGAAAACTTATATAATGTTTATTTTGATAATCAATACATTACTACAAAGACAATTATTATAGCTACTGGATCATCTGCAAGAAAGCTAATATTTGAAGGATCAGAAAAATTCTGGAACAAGGGAATAACAGGATGTGCTGTATGTCACGGAGCTTTGCCTATGTTTAGAAACAAACCCTTATTTGTTATAGGAGGGGGAGACACAGCAATGGAAGATGCTTTATTTTTAACTAATTATACGAAAGAAGTATATATAGTTCATAGACGAGATTCATTTAGGGCGTCTATGATTATGCAAGAAAGAGTATTTAATAATCCTAGTATAAAGATACTTTGGGATAGCGAAGTTTTAAGAGCATCAGGAGAACAGTTTTTAGAAAAGATTTTAGTTAAGAATAAAACAGGAGAAGAAACAGAGTATAATGCATCAGGATTATTTTATGCTATTGGATCAGATCCAAGTACATCTTTCTTAAGAGATTCTGATGTAAATATAAAGTTAGATCAAGATGGATATATATTGACAGAATCCGATTCAACAAAGACAAGTGCATTAGGCGTATTTGCTTGTGGAGATGTGTTAGCCAAAAATAAAAAGTTTAAGCAGGCAATTGTTTCCGCTGGAACGGGATGTATAGCAGCTTTAGAGGCAATTGATTATCTTAATTAATTTAATATATATTTAATAATAATTTATACTAGAATATAAATTATTAATGTGTGATATATGCAATAATATATTCAATATATGTGATGTTATATGTAATGGCATAAAAGAATATATAAAATACATATATGTTGAGCATCTATATTTATATTCTTTTATAGATGATCATAATTATGGTCACAATGAGTTTATTGGAGATAATTATATCTATGAAGATGAAGAGTACTTGAATAGAAATGAATATAAGATGTATGAAGAGATGAAAGAGATTAAAGAGATTAAAGAGATAGAGTTAAAAACATTTAGTAATGATAGATTTAATAAAGATAATATAATTATCCTGGTAGATAATGATAGAGATATAAGATTAAGAAAGTTTAATAAAGAAGAAAATGATGAAGATGAGTTTATTATTATAAATTTACCGGAGACGAAGAACAAGATGTAGAGTACTTTCCTTCTGAATATTATAGTCAGCTAGAGTTCGGGAATCTTCTAGTTGTTTTCCTGCAAAAATAAGACGTTGTTGATCAGGTGGAATTCCTTCCTTGTCCTGAATTTTTTGTTTGATAGTAGATATTGAGTCGGCTGATTCAACATCTAGAGTGATTGTCTTTCCCGTAAGAGTTTTAACAAAGATCTGCATTCTCTTTTATATTATAGTATTTTTTTAAACAAACATAAATAAACTTATTATAAATAAATAATAAAATGGCAGAAGACATATATAAATTACATAATTTTCTTCCAATTTATCCTGAATTTTATAAAGATGTAAAGGATATATTGGGGGAAAGATATATAGAGCAAGGTGATCCTAACTTTAATATATATAGAAAGAAGGAATTCTATGATTATAGATTAGATAAACAAGAATTTAAACCAGAAAAGCCAGGAGATCAGATGAAACATCAAGTAATCATAGCACGATTTTTAAGCAGTAATACCCCTTATAAAGGATTATTATTGATGCACGAGCCTGGTACAGGAAAGACGTGTTCTTCTGTTGGTGCTATAGAACAAATAAAGGAAGAGACATCTGATTATGATGGAGCTCTCATTCTTATGAAAGGAACAAATTTAATTAATAATTATATTAATGAATTAGCATTTATATGTACTTGCAAAGAACAGGATAAAAACAGAAAATGTATTAGTGGACCATATATACCTGAAAGTTATCATGAAGAAGATATAACTGATGAACAGAGAAAAAGAAGAGTTAATGCTGAAATAAAAAAATTTTATGAGTTTGATACCTTTGGTGTATTTAGTAAGAGAATAAGTAAAATGAAGAAGGAATTACAAATTAAAAAATATAGTAATAAGATAATTGTAATAGATGAAACACATAATTTAAGAATAAGTGATGAAGATGAAAAACAATATAATATAATACATGAATTTCTCCATACAGTACAGAATTCCAAAATCATACTTCTTACAGGAACACCAATGGTAGATAAACCAGAAGAAATAGCAAGTATACTAAATCTTATATTGCCTATAGATAAACAGTTGCCTGTGCAGGATGATTTTGTTAAAGAATATCTGAATAGAGATGAAGATAATAAAAATATATCAGTTCTAGATCCTTCTAAGAAAAATATATTCAAGAAAAATATTCATGGATATGTTAGTTATCTAAAGGCAATGAAAAGTGATGTTAAAAAAACATATGTTGGAGATATTAATATAGGAAGTTTTAAACTTTATTCATTAAGAATGGGAAAATTTCAAAGTGATGTATATGAGCCTGTTTATATAAGAGATAAGGAGAGTTCTGAGAAGAGAGGTGTATATAATGATTCTATCCAATCAAGTCTATTTGTTTTTCCAGATGAAAGTTATGGTTCAGAAGGATTTGCTAAGTATGTTGAGGTTAAGAGAGTAAAATCTCGTCTTAAGGATACAGAAAGATCTGTTTATGTATTAAAAGAGGCATTAAAGGATTCTATAATAAAGGGTGCTCCTACTAATGAGCAAAGATTAGAAAGACTTAGAAAATATAGTGTTATATATGCAGATTGTATAGAAAAGTTATTAGATCCAAGTGATAAGACTAATCATTTTATATATGTAAAACTTGTAAAAGGAAGTGGTGCTATTTTATTTGCAAGACTATTGGATTTATTTGGATTTAAAGAGTCAAAGGGAGGATTTTCTAAAGGACTTCATTATTCTATTATAACAAATGAAACAACAACAGATAAAGAAAATTTAGAAATACTAAAAACTTTTAATAGTCCATCAAATGTTGACGGAAAATATATCAAAGTTATTATAGGAAGCAAGGTTATATCAGAGGGAATAACCTTTAAAAATATACAAAATATACATATCTTTACTCCAAGTTGGAACTTTAGCGAAACGGATCAGGCTACAGCTAGAGGATATCGTCTATTTTCTCATTCTGATTTAGAAAGAGCAGGAATTGATGTTAATGTAAATATATTCTTATATTGTGCCTTACCAGAAGATGGAAATCCAAATAATTCTATTGATTATCAGATGTATAAAGTTAGCCAGGATAAAGATATATCTATAAAATCTATAGAAAGAGCTGTTAAAGAAGCAAGTATTGATTGTGCGCTTAATAAAAATAGAAACTCTTTTAAATCTTCAATGAATAATACAAGAGAGTGTGAATACGAGGATTGTCAATATGTTTGTGATGGAGTTCCTGAAGATTATATAGATAATGTTCCAGAAGAAGAGATAGATAAAAGTACATATGACTTATATTATAATTCTAAAGATATAAACAGAATTATAGAAAATATACAGGGTATATTTGATACACATAATATAAATTATATTTCTCTTAGCAATTTATTGTTTATATTATCAACAAAAACAGATGTATCTTATCCTTTATTATTAAATTCAATTATTAAAATGGTGTCTAATAATATAACGAAGAATGATGTATTAGGAAATAAGTGTTTTTATAGATTTGATAATGATACACTATATTTAACTTATAATTTAAAGAATAATACCAACTTTTTTGATACATATTATGTAGAAAATTTTCCTCTTCAAAGCGACTTTAATTTAAATATATTTAATAGTAAGATAGAAACACTGTTTCAAGATAATCTTCCGAACTTATTTAATAAGATGAAGGATGAGAAAGACATATCTAAAAAGAGAGAAATGCTTCGCAAGTTTCCTCTTTTAACACAAGAATTCTTTTTAGAAACTGCTATATTATCGTCTGAAAAGCAAGAAGGAAATGAAAAGTTTAGAAAGTTTTTATTAGACGAATTTAATCCTTTTATAATTAGAAGAGATGATATAGTAATTTCCACTTTATTAGATAAACTTAGATGTTTAGATATAAAAGATGATTTAGATGATTTAGAATGGAGAGAATGCTCAGAAGATGAAGAGAAAAATATAAGAGAACAGATGGCCCAGAAGAAAGAAGAAAGAAGAGAAAATCCATATGGATATTATGGAATAATAGATAAGACTAAAAATAAATTTTTAATTGCTGATATGTCTACTGAGAAAGAAAAAGTAAGAATTACTAAAACAGGAAAAGTTGACGCAAGAAGAGCAAGAAAAGGAAAGGCCTGTGATCCATCTTGGAAACATAAAGATCTTCTTATATTAATCGATAAGATTAAGCTGCCATTTCCTGAGAAATTTGCTAATAAACAATCTAAGAGATCTGATGATGATCTATCTAGAGAACATAAGAAACATAAAGAAATAGGTCTTGCTTTTACAGAAGATGTATTCAAAGATATGCCAAGAGATGATAAACTTAGAGTTATATATTGGGGTTCATCAGGAAAAGATTCTATTCCAAAATCTGAAATATGTAAAGCTATACAGAAATGGTTTAAAGAACATAATCTTCTTGAAGAATATATAAAATAAAAAAAAGATGAATAATTGGTTTTTTTTTGAAAAAAAAAAATCATTAGTAATAAAATAGTAAAAGATGTCTATATCACTATTAGGATCTATTAATGTATGTAAAGTAAATACCGGATGGGCCGACAAAATTCAATCAGATCGTTATGAAAACCCATCAAACTTATTATGCCCCCTATGGAATGGACAAGACAACTTTGGACGTTTTGTACACCCAGATTCATTCGTTACCAAGAACGCCGGCTGTAACTCTGCCGATGACCGTGTAGCTGTAGAGAACTTTTTAAGACCACAGTATATGGAATACGTCGCTTTGGATGCTGCTGGTTTTCAAAATCCATCATTATACGCTGGCGGAAACGGAAACGGAATGACCGTAGAAGGATTTGCAAACCCAAACAACAATATGTTCACATCTGACGCTATGGCAACTCGTCAGAATGACAGAAATGAAGTATACAGAATTGTAGGAAGTGCCGGTTATGACTACTCAAATAATAATACTCTATATGATACTGGCCTAAGAGGAGTAAGCGGAAATCCAAATGGACCAGGATGTGGTAGACGTTACAATACATCACCAGTTGTAGAAAACTTTGCCTACAATAGTCGTCCAACTGTTGAGCGTTTTGTTAATGATACCAGATCAAACTATAATCTAGATGCTCGTCAGGCTCAGTCACACATCCAGGCATACAAAACTGGATGCACTATGTGTCACGCCGGTTTTTAATTTTAATAAAGATAGGTAAAAATATATTTATATTTATAAAATATAAATAATTAAAAAGACCTTATGTATAGAAAGTATGCTTTGTCTCAAAAAACAGCTCCTAACTACAGTTTAAAAAATGCAATGTTTAATATTAGTAATAAAAGCATAAACATAAATAACCAGAACAATACAAAATCATTAAATAGTAATAATACTAATAATACTAATAATACTAATAATACTAATAATACTAATAATACTAATAATAAAGGGGAGTATATATCAGTTTTTCCATTAGGGAGATTAGGAAATCATTTATTTGAGATAATATCTTGTTGGGCATATGCTAAAAAATATAACTTAAAATTCGTTCTTCCTTATGAATATGATAAAAAATATGCTTATTATTATAATAATTTTTTTAAAAATATGCCAAGACCAGTATTAATTATAAAAAAATTTAATATACTACATTGCGGGGAGTTTTCTAGCAT
>JACCDW010503682.1_pt1 | contig 17523 bp, 28 predicted proteins | sample 7449781 | NCBI WGS metagenome assembly JACCDW01 (sample SAMN15323449, study PRJNA562643) | freshwater metagenome | isolation source: river surface water | place: USA:Blue River Watershed | collected 2017-08-18
ATCACAATTGTACCTAACAAATCATTGGTCGAACAAACAGAAGAAGATTTTATTAACTGCGGTCTTGACGTCGGAGTTTATTACGGAGACAGAAAAGATATTGGTCGAACACATACTATTGCAACTTGGCAAAGTTTGAATATTTTGGAGAAAAAATCCAAGGATGATGACGAACTTTTAAGTCTTGCAGAGTTCCTCGAAGGCGTTCAATGTGTCATGGTCGACGAGGTTCATATGGCCAAAGCAGAGGTTCTAAAAAAACTTTTAACACAAAATTTATCCAATGCCTGTATCCGTTGGGGGTTAACTGGAACAGTGCCAAAAGAAGATTTTGAGTTTCAAAGTCTTCGTGCCGGGCTCGGTGAAGTGGTACATAGAGTGGCAGCATACGAATTACAAGAAAAAGGTGTACTGGCTAACTGTCATGTGAATATTGTTCAAACTGCTGAATGGAAAGAATTCGGTAGTTACGCCGAGGAATTAAAATATCTTGTAACCAATCAGGAAAGAATGCAGGTTATTTCTGACCTCATACAAAAAATTTCATTGAATGGCAATACATTGGTCTTGGTAGACAGAATCGAAAGCGGAGAATTTCTTGTAGATAATTTACCAGATAGTGTTTTTATTTCTGGAAAAGTTAAAACCAAGGACAGAAAAGAAGAATATGACGAAATTAAAACTGCTGATAACAAGATTATTGTGGCGACTTATGGTGTGGCCGCTGTGGGTATTAATATTCCTAGGATTTTTAATTTGGTTCTTCTGGAACCCGGAAAGAGCTTTGTCCGAGTTATACAATCTATTGGGCGAGGTATTAGAAAAGCTGAAGATAAAGACCATGTAGAAATCTGGGACATAACGGCTGCAACAAAATATGCAAAAAGACATTTGACCGAACGAAAGAAATTCTATAAAGACGCCAAATATCCTTTTGAGATCGAAAAAATAAAATATCAGTGAGGAGAAAATAAAATTCAAATTTTAACACTCGACAATCAAGCGTTTTACCTAAATGATCTTCCGGAAGAAATTAACGAAGATTTACGATTTGCTATACTAGACAATAGCGATAATAACAACCCCGATCATTTTTTTATTCCCTTAATTTTTTTAGAAAGTTTTACTGGACCTGCTGTAGTACTTAGAATAGGTAAACATGAAATAACCATGCCGTTGGATTGGTGCACTATTGTAGGGGATCCCGAAGGTCCTGACATGGAAGTGTTGCCATTAACTAGTCTTAATGATCGAGGATTTAAAACATTTTGTTTTAATCCTTTAACTGGATTTAGACCCGAATTTCACGAGATTGACATTATAGATGTTTATCAGGATGTTAAATGGTATTTTCCTAAAATGAGACCGGGTCAACTTCTATGCACCCCGCTATATTCCGGGCAAGAACCACTTTGTGCATATTTTGTCAAAGAAGTTGGACGTCAAAGCGAAATTATTGATTTTACTAAATGCTGGTAAATTTGTTAAAATATCACTATGAAAAAATCAGAATCAAAACTAGATATTAAAAAAGTGTTAAACGCAGTTGATACTAAAAATTATAACTTTTATGAAGAATTATCCGAAGATGAACGTAAAGGTTTTAATCCATATCTATTAATGAGATTTACCAGTAACTATCAAGGAGATCGAGAAACCTACGAAGAGTTTGTTCTTCGAACAAACGAATATGTAAACAAGGATTATCGTAGTTTAAGCAAGGATCATAAAGATCTATTATGGAGACTTTATGCCGCTGTCGGTATTGGAGTAAATGTATTTCATCCATACTTGGCTGCGGGGAAAAAAGAAAATGTAGATAAAATAGAAAAATTATTGTCTGAACTTTATCCTTCTAGAAAAATTGAAGATATAAAAATTATGGCATCTTTAATGACCAAAGAAGATCGAAATGAGCTTTTTGATAAAATGGGTTTTGATAAAAAGCAAAAAAAAGAATACGAATGAGATACTTTTGTTACAACGAATATGACCCTGATCATAAAGACGGTGGATATATTGTTACCATGTCCGAAGAAGAAATTCGAATCCAATACTGGCCTTATTGGTATAATCGTATGTGTGAACGTTTTGGAAAAGAAAAAGTAGATAAGGATTTTTGTTTTGAAGATTGTCTCGATGATTGGATCGTAATAAATTGGGCATGGGAATCAAAATGATTGAATTACAAGAACAGCCATACAATTGTGTTCACTGCGGCAAGAATTTTATGAAAGATAAAACTCTTGTGGCTCATATGTGTGAACGCAAAAGGCGTGCTCTTCAACAAGACGAAAAACGAGTTCAAGCAGGATTGTTGGCATTTAATAGATTTTGGCAATTAACTCAAAATTCTAAAAAACCTAAAACCTATGACGAATTTGCCGATAGCAGCTACTATAATGCTTTTGTAAAATTTGGTAGTTATCTCAATAATGTTCGACCGTTATATCCGGAAAAATATATCGATTATGTAATCAAAAGCGGAACTAAACTTGATCATTGGTGTAAGGACAGTTTATATGAAAAATATCTTTACGAAACATTAAAAACTGAACCAGTGGAATCGGCGGTGCAACGATCACTACAAACTATGATGGAATGGGCCGATGAGAACAATGCTGTATTTGAACATTATTTCAACTATGTAAGTCTCAATCGTGCAGTTCGAGATATACTCGATGGTCGAATTAGTCTTTGGGTAGTGTTAAATTCTGTCTCTGGACAAAAAATGATTCAACGTATGTCAGACGAGCAATTAAATATAATCTCACCGGCATTTGATTTGCAATATTGGCTACGAAGATTCAAAGAACTGCCGGCAGATGTGGCCTTGGTAAAAGAAATTTGTAAGGAAACTGGAATTGAATAATTTAGAGACATTAAGAAAATTTTGTTATAATCATAATATAAAAGTTTTAGACACAAACAAACGAGCTTATAGACATAACAAAGTTAATGTCGATTATTTTAAATACTCGAATGACTACAATATGATTGATACACATATTGTTGAAACATCAGAACCATTATATACTGTAGAGATAGCAGAAAGTGAACTAACAAAGATCGCTGAATTGGAAAATCAAGTTTTTAACAACATGCGTCAACAAGGTCATTACGATATGTTCACTTATATGGTAGAACAAAAAGAACAAGAAAAACAATTACGAAATCGTTATCCGGCTGTAAAAAAAGCCTATGAACAATATAGCCTGATGTTAAAATTAGCGCAAAGTGGAGGATTATGAGATTAACTGGATTTGTAGAAAAAGGGTGGGGACACGAACTTATTTGGTGCACAACCGACAAATATTGTGGTAAGCTATTAAAATTTAATAAAGATGCTAAATTCTCAATGCATTTTCACGCTGTCAAAGATGAAACTTGGTATGTGTTAGATGGAAAATTTTTAGTAAAAACTATTAATACCGATAATGCTAGTATCATAGAACAAGAACTTAATTCTGGCGATACCTGGCACAATCCTCCACTACTGCCTCATCAAGTTATTTGTCTTGAAGAAGGAACTATCCTAGAAGTTAGCACACCGGATAGTGTAGAGGACAATTATCGAGTAATGAAGGGCGATAGTCAACAATGAAAATATTGATCACAGGACATCGAGGCTTTATTGGCCAAAATATGGTCGATGCTCTTAAAGATAAACATGAATTGACGTTATATGAATGGGGAGACGAACCTCCGGAATTTGAAGGGTTAGACTGGTGTATACATCTCGGTGCTATAAGTTCAACCGCCGAGAAAAATGTTGAAAAGGTTATGAAACAAAATCATGACTTTAGTTGTGTAGTTTTAATGGCCTGCCAGATCAATAAGGTTAATCTACAATATGCCAGTAGTGCCAGTGTCTATGGATTGAATAAAAATTTCAAAGAAGATTCAGCAAAAAGTCCACAAAGTCCCTATGCTTGGAGCAAATATCTCTTTGATCGTCACATTGAAAATCAAAAATTTAACGATATAGTAGTACAGGGATTTCGCTATTTTAATGTGTTCGGTCCACACGAGAATCACAAGGATCAGCCAAGTCCTTATCATGCCTTTGCTCGTCAAGCCAAAGAAACCGGTGTAATCAAACTATTTGAAAACAGTGATCGGTATTTGAGAGATTTTGTTCCGGTAGATTTTGTAACCACAATACATCAAAAATTTTTTAATGTCAAAGAATCGGGTATTTGGAATGTAGGAACTGGAAAACCCACCAGCTTTGAAACAGTTGCTCGGTCTATTGCTGAACAATACAATGCCAAAATCGAATATATACCCATGCCGGCACATCTCAGAGATCAATATCAAGAATATACCTGTGCAGATTTAACCAAACTAAATGCAACCCTTTATGACCAAAAAAATCGTAGTTAATGGCACATTTGACATCTTACATCGAGGTCATATAACATTATTAAACTATGCAAAAAGCCTCGGAGATTATCTTTTGGTTTGTATCGATACTGATGCTCGAGTTCATAGCCTAAAAGGACCGGATAGACCGATCAATAAATTTGAAGACAGAAAATTTATGTTGGAAAATCTTAAATCAGTTGACTGTGTTCAAGGGTTCGAAAGTGAATTGGCATTGGAAAATATTTTAGAAAATTATCAACCGGATGCCATGGTCAAAGGCAGCGACTATCAGGGAAAAAGAATTGTAGGTAGTCAATTTTGTAAAGATATTATTTTTATAGATATTGTAAATGGTTACTCAACAACTAAATTCATTCAACGTATTACTAATCGGTGATAGTTGCATCGATGAATATCGTATAGGTACAGTGGATAGGCTTAGTCCCGAAGCACCGGTTCCTGTGATCAAATTAGTTGATGAATATTCTTTACCCGGAATGGCCAGCAACGTTCATTTAAATCTTGAAAAGTTAGGTATACAGGCTGACTATATACATAATAAACAACAAATTATCAAAACTAGATATATTGATCAAAGATCCGGTCAACATCTTCTAAGAGTTGATACTGAGCCTACAATATCAGCTTGGAATGGACGAACTCCTGCCCGCATCGATTACTATGATGCCATAGTGATCAGTGACTACAACAAAGGATTTTTGAACTACGAACATATTGAAGATATTATTCAAAAATCTCGTGGATTAGTTTTCATTGATACCAAAAAAACTGATCTAAAAAGATTTCAAGGTGCTTATGTCAAGATCAATGAGCATGAATATCGATCCAGTCAATCTATCAACAATCGACTTATAGTAACATTAGGATCTAGAGGTGCTATGTACAAAACTGAATCCGGTGAAAAATTTTTTCCTACTGAATCGGTTGAGGTAGTCGATGTATGCGGCTGCGGTGATACATTTTTAGCTTCTTTAGTTTATCAATATCTAATGACATCTAACATACAATCTGCTATAATGTTTGCTAACTCTGCGGCCAGCTTAACTGTACAAAGACAGGGAAATTATGCCCCATCATTGGAAGAAATAAATGCCCGATATTGATATAGATTTTCCGGATAGAAATTTAATTCTTGACCAAATTAAACATATCCCGGCTAGTATACTGGATCAAAATAAAAAACATAACACCGGTGTTTATTGCCAACAAATACCAATTAATCCATTGACCGGATGGGCCAGTATAGACTACAAACAAGCAGAAGACCGAGGTTATTTTAAATTAGATTTTCTTAATGTTAGCTTGTATCAAGGTATAAAAGACGAAGCACATCTTGTAAAATTACTTGAGCAAGAACCATTATGGGATCTGCTATTAGAAGCAGACTTTGTTGATAATTTATTTCATGTCAACGGTCACTCGGAAGTTCTTAAAAAACAACAACCGAAAACTATTGAAGAATTGGCCATGGTATTGGCCATGATAAGACCAGCTAAACGGCATTTAATAGGACAAGATTGGGATACTATACGTAAAGAAGTTTGGCAAGTTCCCAAAGACGATCAGTACTTTTTTAAAAAATCTCATGCCGTGGCCTATGCTACAGCAATTGTAATACAGATGAATTTGATCTGCGAAAATATCAGCTACGACTATTCCTAGTACTTCTGACCAATTGAATTAATTTTCTTTTTATTCTTTTTTCAGCAATTTCACTGAGATTCACCACTGGACCAAAAACTAAATCAACATCTTTGCTGTTAAAAGTTTTAATGGCAAATCGAAAAAATTGCATCTCTTTTTTTAGAAATATATTAATGGGAATTTTTCGATTACTTTCCCACCACCAAGCTTCGCCCATTTCTAAAAATAATGTTCTTTCTTGATCATTTTTTATGGTGTTGATGTCATAGATGCTGGTAACATTATCATCTAGATTGATCAGTATACCAAGGTATTCAATATCATTGCTTTTTATACATGATATAAAGGGATAGTTTTGTTGGAACTCAGCAGAGGCGGACATCTTCAATAAATATAGATATGCAAATTTTACCAGTCTATTTATACCAAAATACATTAGATGTTATACTAGATTTGGATCCAACCGTTATTGGAGTCAACAACGTTATGTATCAACGAGATCTAAAAATACAAAAAGGATTGAAAAATTCCATAAGAATTCAGTTCAAAAACAGTGATCAAAAACGAATTCAAATTAGTAACACTGAAACATATGTGTTTTCCATGTTTGACGCCATTAACCAAAGATTACTAATAGAAAAACCCTTGGATATTTTGGATCTAGGTACTACATCTACACGTGGTTTGGCCATGTTAACACTCAACGAAAGTGATACACTAGACTTGGAAAAAAGTAGTTATACTTATGCAATTAAAAAACTAGAATCTGACAACACCTACAGTCCTGCCTATTCTAATACATATTATGGTATTAATGGTACACTAAATTTACTCAACGACATCAACCCTGTTCTACAACCTAGTACAGAAATTAGTTCTTTTTTAATGAGCTATAACTCTAGTACAGATCTTTATGAATTCAAAAGTCGGGCTATATATGCTGATCCAGCATTTCAGGGCAATATCGCTTTGCACACAGCAGCAATTTATATGACCAACTTCAAAGGAACATTGCATGTAATGGGAACTTTGGGCAATAATCCCGACGATCTCACAGATTATTCTATACTAAATTCCAAGGTCTACACCGGAACAACTTCTATAGATTATATCAATTTTAATGGAGTATATACCTATGTTCAGTTTATGTATATACCCGAACTAGGACCTACTGATCTTAACAACAGAGATAATCAATCATATAGAGGAACTCTAGACAAAATCCTTTATAGACATTAAACTAGTAGAGTGAACGATATTCAATCTACTGTTTTAACTCTACTACCAGGCCGAAGAAAAAATACTCCCAGTGGTTGGATCAGCTTCAACGCGGTCTGTTGTCAACATAATGGACAAAATTCTGATCGTCGTAGTCGTGGAGGTATTCTGACTAATCCTCAGGGCGGATTTCAATATCATTGCTTTAATTGTAATTTCAAGGCCGGGTGGACTCCGGGCAAACTGCTCAGTAACAACACTAAAAAATTGTTCAAATGGTTAGGGGTCAGTGATCAGGATTTGGGTAAACTAAATCTATATGCATTAAAACACAAAGATATCAACCTTGGGAATCAAGAAAAAATAATTGATCTTGCTCTTCGAGAAATTGTCTTACCTGAAGAATCTAAACCAATCCACGAATGGATTGAATCAGGATGTCAAGACACAGAGTTAGTTGCGGTGATTGATTATTTGATTAATACCAGAAAAATGGATTGGGATTGGTACCCTTGGTATTGGAGCCCAAATCCGGGTTTCAAAGATCGTGTGATATTGCCTTTTTATCATCAAGGACAGATAGTGGGTTATACTGGCAGAAAGATCAAACCTGGTAAACCTAAATATCTAACAGATAGTCAACCGGGTTATGTGTTTAATATCGATCGTCAAACACATACTAGACAATACGTAATAGTAGTCGAAGGGCAGTTTGATGCCATAGCTGTTGATGGTGTGGCCATAATGACCAATGAACCCAACGATATACAAACACTAAGAATCAACAATTTGGATCGAGAAGTAATTTGTGTACCTGATCGAGATCGTGCAGGCGCGGCCATGTTAAATTCGGCAATAAAAAATAACTGGTCTGTGAGTTTGCCGCCCTGGGAAGATCATATCAAAGATGTAGCCGATGCTGTAAAGTACTATGGTAGATTATATACTCTAACCACAATCTTGCATTATCGTATGCAAGGAGAGATAAAAATACAATTACTCAAGAAAAAACTACTGGCCATAAATGACTAAGATAAACTACAACTACGATATGCAAAAACTGTATCTGGAGATGTTTTTATCAGATGCAGAAACTTTTATTCGCTGTCAAAATATTTTTGATCCAAAAAACTTTGATCAAAAATTACAGGATGTTGCAGAATTTATCACTACCTATGTGGATCAATATCGCATCATGCCCGAGGTACAGATCGTCAATGCTGCTTGTCGATCTGTGTTGGAAACTGTACAAATACCCAAAGAAAACTTTGATTGGCTAATGAACGAATTTGAAAACTTTAGTCGTCACCGCGGACTGGAACGAGCCATTATTGCCAGCTCAGATCTACTGGAAAAAGGTGAATATGGTCCTGTGGAAAAAATGATCAAAGATGCTATTCAGATCAGTTTGAATAGAGATATGGGTACCAATTACTTTGAAGATCCTAGAACTAGATTAGAAAAACTCAAAAGCAACAACGGTCAAATTTCAACAGGTTGGCCCAGTGTGGATAAAAAATTGTATGGTGGATTTAATCGGGGAGAACTTAATATCTTTGCCGCAGCGTCCGGTGGAGGTAAAAGTTTGTTCTTGGCCAATCTAGGTGTGAATTGGGCCTTGATGGGACTAAATGTGATCTACTTGACCTTTGAGCTCAGTGAAGGGCTGGTCGGTATGCGTATAGATTCTATGACCACTGGTGTTGGTACTAGAGACATATTTCGAAGCATCGACGATGTAGAACTCAAAGTAAAAATGCTGGAAAAACGCAGTGGACACCTACAGATTAAGTATATGCCTTCGGGAAAAAATGTTAACGATTTACGTGCATATTTGAAGGAATATCAAGTAAAAACAGGTCTAAAACCTGATGTTTTGTTGATAGATTACCTGGATTTGATGATGCCTTTGAGTGTCAAGGTATCGCCTAGCGATCTGTTTGTAAAAGACAAATATGTGTCAGAAGAGCTAAGAAATTTGGCCATGGAAACACAGTGTATTACAGTGACAGCCAGTCAGTTGAATCGATCGGCGGTTGAAGAAATTGAATTCGATCATAGTCATATTTCCGGCGGTCTTAGCAAGATTCAAACAGCAGACAACGTCATAGGCATTTTCACCAGCAGAGCCATGAAGGAGCGTGGACGTTATCAAATTCAATTTATGAAAACACGTAGTAGTTCCGGTGTGGGTCAAAAAGTGGATTTGGAATTCAATCTGGATACATTGAGAATAACAGATCTAGGTGAAGAACCAGAAACCAGTCTACATCAACAAAAATCTTCATCAACTACTGATTCAGTTATGGCAGCATTGAAAAGAACCAGTGCAGTATCTACATCCAGTCAGAAATCGGAACCTAAAAAATCTAATTCTGCACCCATGATACGAGATCTATTAAGAGAACTAAGTCCGGAAAAAGATTAAAGCCAATGACTGACCTGTTCTCGGGCTGCTGCTTCAATGACCATTTCCCAGTACTGATTACGTTCAAAATTTCCAAACACTAATTCAGGTGTGGCCGATACATATTCCCAACGATAAAGAACTTCATAATCATTTTTGGACTCGATCTGGGATTCTAGTTTTTCAGGTTCCCATCCCCAAAACCCGGCGCAGGCCTTGAAATATTCAGGACCTTGATTTCGACTTATAGCTGTCAGTACACTAATGTCATTGGTCAAACTAATTTCCTCTGTAATCGGAATAGTGGTTAACCCGGTCCAATCATTGGAATGTATAATGTGTATCTTGTTAGGTGTTACGTTACCGCCATAATAGACAGGTTCTGTACTATCCACATATATGCCCATTTGATCACAGACTTCACTGAGATCAAAATTTAAACTGGGTTTGTTGATCTGAAGACCCAAACTTATACGTTCACTTTGCGAAACCACTAATATAACACTGCGCTCCAAACTGTCCTTGGGATTCGACGGATTTGCAGCCAATAATTTTCCTAGGTAGGATTTCATAGATTTTTCCAATTACCTCCAGAAATATTTAACCAGATAAATAGCCAATATGCGATTTAACGAATTCGAAGAACCAATAGGACAAAATCAAAAACTAAATCCTAGGCTTTGGCATAGGGATCAGATACGACCTGAAGTCAAATCTGCTCTACTGAGAATTGCCAAAAAATTCGAAGAATTCATAGATATTCCTGTAAAAGTTCAGGATATAATTATTACCGGAGCTCAGGCTAACCTGACTTATAGTCCTCACAGTGATCTAGATCTGCACCTGATCATTGACTACGATTCAGTTGATTGTGATCAAGAAGTTGGCGAATTACTGGATACCAAGAGATTATTGTTCAAGCAACAACACCAAATTACTATTCGTGGTATACCTGTAGAACCCGGCGCCGAGGATTCTAAAAATACTCTACAGGGCGCTGCCTGGAGCTTGATTCAGGATCGTTGGGTGCGTAAACAAGCTTCCGGGACTTCAATCCCGGACTACGATCGTAAAGAATTGGCCAGATTGATAGGTATTTGGAAAAACATAATTCAAAAAGCACAACAATCTCATGATTTACAAATCATGAAACAGGTGCTAAAATTATTGAAAAAGTATAGAAAGTTAGCCTTGAAAACTTCCAAACGAGAACTTAGCTTGGCTAATTTGGTCTACAAAAGTCTACGTAATGATCAAACTATTAATAATTTACAACAACAGATCTGGGACCTAGAAGATCAAAAATTAAGCTTAAAATAACCTAAATATAACCTATGCATAAACCTACTCTTTATTTGGACATGGATGGCGTGCTGGCCGACTTTAATAGAGCCGCTAGAGAACTCTTGGGTGCTACACTGGAACAAGAACATGCGGCAGCTCAAGCAGGACGTTGGGACCCAGAGGCCTGGCAACAAATACGGCAACATACCGACTTTTATCGTCATTTACCTAAAACTGAAATAGCCGACGGCTTAGTATTGTTGGCTCGAAATTTTAGAGATAATCTAGGTTGGAATCTTTATGTGCTAACAGCCATTCCTAAACATAACGACATGAAAGATTCATTTCACGATAAAATTCTGTGGATACAGGACTACTATCCAGACCTAAGAGTTCGGTTTGGTCCTTATAGTCGAGACAAGGCGCAACATGCACAGCCCGGTGATATTCTAGTTGATGATAGAACTGAAAATTGTCAAGATTGGACAAATCAAGGTGGTCTATCTATTAAAGTTCACGATCAAGACAGAATACAGGCTATCAATGAACTGGCTGCAATTTATAAAACACAGATCAGGGATAAAGATAATTGATCGTTTGAGCATTGGTGCGAAATACACTGGCCCCATTACTGATATGAAAATTCTCAGCCATTTTAGTCTTGGGACTCAGGGTCACATAGTGTTGTATCCAAGAACAAGATTGAGAAATAGATTCTTGCACCTCTTTGATTAACTGTCTTCCGGATCCTGGCCTTAAACTCCATATACTGTAAAACACTGCCCAATGTCCTGTGACATGCACATATTGATATAACTGTTCTAGACTTTCCGGAGCTTGAATACAGCGAGCACAACAGATTATGCTGCAAATTTGACCATCACGTTCTAGACCATAGACACTGCAATAATCTGGGGCAAATCGAAAACTTAAAGGAACTTCAGGGCGCACAGGATCTTGAAACCCTTGTGCTAACCAAAAATCGGTATCGATGGATTTTAACATATTCGGGTAATTTTTCTTTACTTATACAAACACATATACCGAATTATTAATCTAGAGCATTAAAATAATACAGATTAGAGATTAAATAAAATTTTATAAGGATGGGCCACTATGAAATTTATAAAATCAGTGGCGTTCCTATTCTGCTTGACCAGCACCATAGCTAACGCCCAAAGCGGATCTAACATTGTAGAGATTGATAAAACTGTATTGTGCAGCTCAACTAGGTCGATGTTGGAAACTTTGAATAAACCTGATATTCAAGAAATACCTATTTGGGTAGGCCAAAGCGACGATCAGAAAAGTAATTATACAGTGTTCATGAACACTAAAACCGGCTCATTTACTGTATTGCAATTTAACCCAGAATGGGCCTGCATTCTGGGCATGGGTGAACGATCGTATCAGATAAATCTAGATAAAACTACTACAAAACTAAATCACTGACTGGATTTACCAAATTACCGGTTCACGTGTGATCTTACGCAATGCTAGATTGACTAGAGTTAAACCAAGAGCTTGATATTCGGGACTGATGATAAATCCTGTACGAAGCTGAATTAGAATACCGGCTGCAACTAGAATATTGGTCCAGAAAGTCTTGCTTAACCAAAACTTTTTACCACTGAGCTCTTGCGTGACCGCATCAGTGATAGCGGAATCTATGCTTTTTTTGATTTCATTGGCATTGGTGGTCATGATAAATTCTCCTGTAGGAAAATATTTATTTGACCTTACATCTAGACAACTTCTGATAACAATCTTTGAGCCAATGGAACACTTGCTTTAATACAGCCCGACCAATCACAGGGACTAGTTTGATGCACAGACCACGCATTCTTATACCAAGAACTGCGACCAATTTTTTCATTGTGATTCCAGGTAAAATAAGCAGCAGCATGTGTGAGCACTATGGTAGGTTTACCCATGGCAGCAGCAGCATGACTGATACTGGTATCACAGGATACCACTAGATCCAAGGAATCTATCACATTCAAGGTCGCAGACCAAGAATTCAACGAAGGATACTCTAACTCGGGCCGGATATGTTCCGGATCCTTTTGCAGATTAACCAAAGAACCTAGTCCCAAATAGGCCTCGATTAAGAGCTGCTCGGGTATGGTTCTGAGCGCAGATTCAAAATGTGTTTTTTCCCCATGAAAACAAAGTCCTATGCGAGGTCGCATATCCTGTTTCTTCTGTAAACCCGAGCTAGGAGCCTTTAGATATTCTATGGGCATAGGATCCTGTGCCTTGAGCAAATAGGGCAAACTCATAGAAGGAGCCATGACCGAATCGGGATGCAACCTGGGATCATAAAGCTCAATGCCAAAGTTTTTTTCAAATACAACCCCTAGGCTGTTATTGGTTGCATAGTAAAGATGATCACAATACTTTTTCATTTCGGGAATCCAACGGGCAAATATGATCTCATCCCCGGCTCCGGATTCTGCTGCTATGACAATTCTGTCAGTGAACGTTCCATCCCATAGGGGCAACTGCAAGGGCTTTCTGGATCCCCACCAATATTGCCCTTTTCTAGCTTGCTCGGCACGGGCAAAGGCTTGGGAAAATCGGCCTTGTCGGTGTAAAAACCAACTTTCAGCTAGATATTTGGTAGAATTGTCCGGCAAAGACAGTACCAGTTGATAAGACTCATCATAACGATCTAGATATCTAAGATAGTTGGCCTTGTCTCTTTTTGTTTCCCAATCTGTGGCTAGACCTAGACCTTCTCTTTGCTCTAGATACTGCAATGCTTGAGGCACATCATTGGAATGAAAATAACACATGGTGATGTTTTTTAACAAGGCATCCAGGACACTTGGATTATCTGTGTGTGCCAGGGCAATTTTTAGTATGGCAGCAGCATCCTTATAGGCCTTTTTCTCCCAGAGTGCTCGAGCAGCAGCTTCCAGTTGTTCAATCATATAAATGCCCAAGATTTTCCAAATTGTAACGTGCAGGTTTATGCACTAGACATTCTATGTAGATTTCTTGACAGACATTGGTATAATGTAACCCGGCAAAATTCATTTCTTCTTCGGTGATTTCTTTTTTGAAATATCGAGAACCCCAAAACTCCACTGGCGTATAATTTGTTTTAACCAACTCAATGTCCACCCCGGTAAACAGACCCAGTTTGGTATGGTGACCACGATTTATCAGATCTTCTACATTGAAACGCTGATCAAACATTTTTAACGTGATAGGACTGATCTTCCTGACATGTGTGGGGTCTATATGAAACAGGTCATGATTGTAGTGCGGCACAGTGATGCGCCATAGACATTGATTGGCACTGACCCGGTACAGCTCACGCATGACCTGTAGAAATTTTTGAACAGTTTCTCCTAGATGCTCGAGCGTATGATCCAAGACTATTTCCGTAACCGAACTGTTTTCTATGGGCCAGGTCTCTGACTCCAGATCAAAACACAGATCGGGACGTACTAGCTGTTCTCGATCTACATTGACATACCCGTCTAGACGACGAAATCCACAACCTAAATTTAATTTCATTTTATTTTTTTTAAGACAATTTCTATGGCAGATTCAGCTATATCACGGGTTTGATCTTGTACACGACCTAGATCATAGAGAAAGGAACTGTCTAATAACTCTACTTTTAATACCCTGATGTGATCACTTTGACTGGACAACAGATCAAAAATATTTACACTCTTTGCAGACCAGGACCTGGCTTTATTGATGCTAAACGTCCACTTGTGATCAGGATTGAATATACTGGGCCAAATTTTTTGCTCATAGAGATCTTCATCGGGCAGGGTTAGGACTAAATGCCCTTGAATCTTACAGATCCTGACCCAGTTTTTGAAACCTTGATAGGGATCATGTAGATGCTCTAGACAATGACTGCTATGCACAAAATCATAACTGGAATCTTCTACTTGGGACATGAACTCTGCATCACCATCGGAAATATCCCAGGATCGTATATGATCAACTAAGGGAAATAATTCACAATATCGCGCAAGACTGTCCAGCCCGGCACCTATGTCAATGCCCGAACCACGAAAATATCTCGTGGCATATCTGATGTCATGCAATCTACGCATCAGCGACTTTGAAGTTTCATTACTCATTTTTATATATGCCTAGAATGTGTATTTTACAGATACTCTAAATCGATCTGTGAAAAATTTCAATATGGTAACTAGTATATACTAAAATTCATTGACTATGCAACACTTTTATCAAAATATTCAGGGCTGGTTTAACTTTGAAAACATTTATCGCTATATGGCCAATACGATCAAAGATAACGACCACTACGTAGAGGTCGGCGCTTGGAAAGGTCGCAGCACTGCCTTTATGGCTGTGGAAATAGCCAACAGCGGAAAAAACATAAGATTTGACGTAGTGGATACTTGGCTGGGCAGCGAAGAACATGCACTAACAGGTTCACATCAGGACACATTGGCTATACAGGGTTCACTGTACGAAACATTTATACAAAATATGAAACCTGTGGAAAAATACTACAACCCAATACGTATGCCCAGCTTGGAGGCTTCTAGACTATACAAAAACGATAGCTTGGACTTTGTACTACTGGACGCAGCACACGACCACTTTAATGTCAGCATAGATATACTGAGCTGGCTTCCAAAGGTCAAACCCGGGGGAATACTAGCCGGAGACGACTTCCACACAGATTGGCCGGGCGTGATCCGTGCAGTAAACGAACTACTACCCGGCTATAGAGTAGAGGATAGAACTTGGATTTATCGAAAACCTTGAAGCCCAGACCTCTATACACAACAACAAAAAAATTTGCTAAAAAAAATTTTGAAGGTCTAGATTTTAGATCAACCGGGGTTTTACTCTAAGTCAACTTTTTTATAGGGGGGCTTTTTTTAAGAACTTTGGGGAAAACTTTGGGAAAAACTTTGGGAAAAACTTTGGGGCAGAGTTGAGCTCATGCTGCCAAAAATTCTCACTAGCAAGTAGTTAAAAGCATGTCCCCACCCTGGGATCAAGGAGACACCTCGATGCCTCCCCACCCTGACTACCCTTCAAAGCCAGCGAAAGAGAATCCAAGTCTTCGCAGCAAAGATCGCACCAACAACCATAGTGGCCACAATGATTTCGCAGTTGGTCATGTTATCGTCCCAGAGTTTGAATACGTTTGAGCATGATCTGTTCCGTGTTGATCAGAGTCTTTAAGTCCTCGATCACACGGCTGTAGGCAGTGTTCTTGTGCCGAGCGTGGCTGATCTGTTGTTCCTGAGCAGCTGACTCTTGCACCAACAGCAGAGCCTGTTCAAGTTGATCAATCAATTGAGCGCGGTTTTTAATCTGCTGATCCATGAGTTTACTCCTTGGGAAACAGAAACAGGAATTGTTGTGCATCGCTGGGACGAGTCCAAAACCAAGTATCGATAGCGTTGGTGCAATCAGCCGTGTCCTTCAACTCGATCTTGGCATCTTGCGGCACAGTCTTCAACAGTTCGATCAGTTCTGCCACAGTCATCATTCAACTCCGAAATGTTTCATAATATCAATCTTTGCCCAAAACCGTGCTGATTTATATTCGCCACTATCGCACTTATCAGTTGTGTTAGCGATATCAGCACATTCCCGAACAATCAACTCGGCGAACTTTTCTTTTTCTTCATCGGTCCAATAATATCTACCAAGTTCATTGTCCAAATTCCGAATAAGTTTTCGAATTCGTTCGTTCATTTCTCGTGCTCCTTGCCGGTTTCGTAACGGGTTTGGAAGTTGACGCCGTCGTGTTTGATGTCGCCGTTCTCGTCCCACTCTGTGTAGGCATAGAAATCAACCTGATCATCTTCCACGGTCATGGTCACATTGTATTCACGGAGCAAAGCGAACAACTTCTGCTTGAACTCATCTTGTCGTGTCATTTCACGTGCTCCTTGCTTACTGTTCAAGTATTATAGCAGGGTTGGGTAGCAGTGTCAACCAAGAGTTCTGAGTAGACTTCAGCGTAGAGCGGGTCGGAGATCAGGGTGCCGCCTTCCAGGGTTTGATACAGTTCCGCAGTGGCCAGAACATAGAACTCGCGAACACGACCTTGGCTTGTGATCAGGATGTATTTCATTGCTGAGTCCTTCATCATGTGTGTAGTATACGACTTTTTGAATTATTGGTCAACTACTTCATCTCCGTACTCGGAGTTAAGATAGCAGTTAGAACCTCCTGGTCCGTTCAGGAAAGCCTTGGCCAATTCAAGGGAAGCAAACACACCTGCTACCCATACGCCGCAGCCACGATCTTCTTCGAGTACTACAAAAACTGTCATTTCTGGCTCCTTGCTGACTGTTCAAGTATTATATGCTCAATATTCCCGCCTGTCAAGCACTCGATGAACACTTTCCAGGGCTTTTCTTGGGTTGATCAAACCCAAGAACACGATCACAATGCCAAAGAACACTACACGGATTCGGTTGGTGAAGAACTTCATTCTTCGTCCTCCGAGGGATTGTCGCACAGCCAATCTTCGCACTCTTCCAAGGTCTCTGCTTCGAACAACCTGTTGCCCCAGTAGTCCCAGACCTCGTAGTGCCCTTCACCAAAGTTGAGTA
>JACCDW010511254.1_pt1 | contig 17521 bp, 15 predicted proteins | sample 7449781 | NCBI WGS metagenome assembly JACCDW01 (sample SAMN15323449, study PRJNA562643) | freshwater metagenome | isolation source: river surface water | place: USA:Blue River Watershed | collected 2017-08-18
AACCAGTTTGCACTGGCTTTTATCATTGTCGAGCAAGGCGATGCGCATGGTCTGCCAAAAAATAGAAAGAAGCTACGCCGTCCGGGCGTATCCCATATTAATTAATGATTAATAGTTTCGTGTAGTGTGTAATTGTAAATTAACAACATTTAGCGTTGGTGCGCGACAGTGTGCATTTTTTATCATTCTTCAATCCAAGCTTGCGCGTTCAGCCGGTGTTCTTAGTGTGAATGCCGCATTTTCTGAAGTTGAATCAATCAGCTAAGGCATGCCTGGCTGCACGCAGTCTTCCATCAATTCGAACCAAGCCTTAACAGTCTAGCCTTTGATGAAGGCATGTAACAGTTTGGCTGCCGGCAGATTTGCGTTCTTGCTGCGCTATTTCTTCCTCTTCTCATATCGCACACAATTGCCCCGGTCGATTTTAGTGTCAGGCCGGATAGTCGGGACACTGATGGATTTTCCGGGCTCTCTTCTACAACACTTCTTCAAGTTCGGAGTGGTATGCAGCTTGCAAGCAGTATGTCTCTGGGCATCATCACCTGTTGGCTGGAAGCGATGACAGTGCCGCGGCGCTATGCAGAAGGTTTGCAAAAAATGGCCGAGATGCTCAATTGCAGACACGCCTCACTGTCAATCTGGAGCCGTAGCGGTACCTGGGGTCAGTGCTATCAAGCCACACACATGCATGACAGCTGGAAGCTGACCATGGATGAGCATGCATTTCCGGCAGCAGACTTGCAACGGCAGGTCAGAATGATTCAGGCGGGTACCTGGAAACGCTACATCCAGTCGCAGCCACAGCGCGCCAACGCCAGCAGTAAAGCATCATCGATGTACGCCGATTCCTTGTACTACATACGGCTGATAGAGAGCCAGAATGTCGATGCCCTGTTATGCCTGCAAAAGCAATCCAACGCAACACAAAGCGAGCAGGATTTCTTACGGCAGGCAGGCGATGTCATTGGTGCTTTGCGATCCTCCTTGGATGCCATGATCAGGATGCGCAATCTGTCACAGCAGCTATTGCAAATTGCGGCCGTGCAGGATTGCATCCGCATACCGGTGCTATTGCTCGATAGTGCAATGCGCATACAGGTGAGCAATGCTGCTGCCAGAGCAATGCTTAACAAGGCCGGACTGGATGCATTGCCGGGATTAAGCTTGCCGCATATAGCCGGCGTTGCAGCAGAGCGTATTGCACCGCTGGTGCGACGTGCATGTGGCAAGTCCGGCGCTATAGGCGCAAGTGCCTTGCAAATTCATGAGCTCGGCAATCAGCCCGATAAGCACATAGTTATTTTGCCGATCAAAGTCCAGACAGGATCATCACGTTACCTGCATCAAGCGCTGCTATTAATTGATATGCAGTCGGCATCACAGGCCTCCACTGACCAGCTGTTGCAGCATATATACGGGCTCACGCCAGCGGAAGCCAGGCTGGCAATCCTGATACTGCATGGCGAATCTCCTGCAAGTGCAGCAGTCCGCTTGCAAGTGAGCTTGCCAACGGTGCGTTCGCAACTCTCCGCCGTGCTGAAGAAAACCGGCGCGTTGCGGCAGGCCGATCTGGTCAGACGACTTTCTGCATTGCTGCTTGTGAATTGAAATTTTCCTGTAGCCGTCTTCATCCGGTATCCATCTTGTCACCCTGTTGGTTTTCCACACTTGCTTTAAGTATCTCGCCTTCATTCATTTGAAGGATGTGCGCACCGCCACGTCGGCCTACAGTTGCCCACAGCAGTGCCTGTAAGAGCACTTCCATGAAATAGCCCGGCACATGCATTTCATGATCCATGCCATCACATCAGAATATGTTCATTACTAAAAGGAGAAACCCAATATGGAAACAAGCATTGATAGCGCTACCCTAACCGTGACCACAGATACGGCAGACTATCCCCCCGGCGCGACGGCGGTCATTACAGCGACCGGCATGGAAGCGGGCGCGGCGCTGACATTCTGCGTGATGCATGTGGAGTCCGCCGGTGTGGACGGTATCTGGGGTACGGCAGATGATGTTATCCGTCAGACTGATGGCGAGGGGCATGAACCATGGGTGGTGGTGGATGGTGGTGCAGGTGATCTGGACGGTATGGTAAACGGCAGCATCACGACTGCATGGTATGTGAATCCGGATGACTCTGCCAGCGAGCGTTTTTTACTGTCAGTGGCATCCAGTCAGTCAAGCGCTTACGCGACCTTTACAGATACGCCTTCACAGCATGATCCGGTTGATGCAGTTCCCGACCTTGCAAACTATGCGATGTTCTTTGCGACAGGAGATGGTCCTACAGGCAGCGGCGTGATTGACTCTTTTTTACGCATACAAGGCACTGGCAATGAGGAAGTTGAGCAAGGTTACAACACGGATTACAGGCCGCAGCAATTTGATGAAGGATCGACTGCAGTTTTTAATCATGCAATAAGGCTGGATAGCATTCCGGTGGTTGAAATAAATGGCGTTTTCTATCGTGAATTTCGCTTGGATTTGAATGACAGTGATAATCAAAACTCGCCGTTGATTGCTCTTAACAACATCAAAATATTTTCTTCAGATGTCCCTGATCTGACCGGTCTTAATCTGGGCACCAATACTTTTTCGAGCGGATCTTCTACCTTGCTCTACGATCTGGATGGCGGTGGTGACATCACCGTTCAACTCACAGACTGGAACACGGGCAGCGGCCATGGGGACTATTTTGTATATATCCCGGTAAATGGTGCGAATGGAAACCCGGGATTTGCAGGCATAACAGACAATCCTTACATCTATTTATATTCTGCATTTGGTGTGGGGGATCGCACTAATGGCGGATTTGAAGAATGGTATATCAGAAAAGAAGAAGCACCACCAGTTGCGAAATTCAGCCTGGTAAAAGTGGTTAGTGATATCGACGGAAGTGATGACGATATAGTACATCATGCAAATGATGTCATTCAATACACCATTACTCTGACCAATACGGGCAATATTGCACTGACAGGCGTGCAAGTCACTGATAATTTTGCTGATGCGAACAGTCTTCAGTTTGACAGTGGCGATATTGACGATGATGGTGAGCTTGATGTTGGTGAGGTCTGGTTTTATACGGCCACACATACCGTTACGCAAGCAGAGATGGATGCAGGTGGTTATCTGACTAATGTTGCTGAGGCGCAGGCTGACCAGGTTTCACCGGCTGCTGCATTCGTAATTACAGCGATCAACCAGAATCCTCTTCTGGAAATAAATAAGAGTGTCGATGTGATTTTGGGTAGTGAAGATGAGAAAGTCCATGCTGCAGGCAACATAATTTATTACTCGATCGAAGTAAAAAATGCAGGCAACGTCTCGCTTACGGACGTAACAGTGATCGATGAATTTGCAGATGAGGAAAGCCTGGTATTGTCTTATGGGGATAATGACAATATTGGCGTGCTGGATGTCAACGAAACCTGGGTATATACGGCCAAACATACTGTCACACAAGCAGAGATGAATGCGGGCGTAAATCTAATAAATACAGCTACCGCTGACTCGGAGCAGACAGATGTAGTATCTGATTCTGTTTCAACCGAAATTGAGCCACATCCCGACTTGGAAATAGATAAAGTGGTCGTGCGTATTGAGGGCAGTGCAGATGACAAGGTTCATGCTGCAGATAATATTATTCATTACCTTATTACAGTCACCAACACGGGTAATGTGAGTCTGACTGATATGGAGGTCAATGATACCTATGCTGATCGCGGCTCTCTGTTGTACCAAAGCGGCGATGATAATCACAATAATCAATTTGATGCAGGTGAGGCCTGGATTTATACAGCCACGCATACTGTTACCCAAGAGGAGATGGACGCAGGCGACGATCTGATCAACAGGGCAACGGCGGATTCGGGGCAAACGCCATCAAAATTTTCTGAAGTCTCAACTGTCGTGGTGCAAGACCCTAAGTTTGAAATTCAGAAAGTCGTCAGCGAAATCGTAGGCGGGAAACTGGAGCTGGCCGATCTGGGTGAAGAATGGATCGTGCAGGGTGCCGGAAATCAAATCCACTACATCGTCACATTGACCAATACGGGTAATGTCACGCTGACCAATATTGATGTGGGTGATCTATTTCAAAATTCGGACATTCTGGAGTTGGTGCAAACAGAATTTGGTAACGGTGATGACAGGCTGGATGTGGACGAATCCTGGATTTTTACAGCCACGCATATCGTCACCCAGGCTGAAATGGATGCCGGTGCTTCTTTGCTGAATATGGCAATAGCTGATACAAATGAGACAGATGAAGAATCAAGCTCTGTGTTAACCAGAATCGATCAAAATCCTGATCTCACCATAACAAAAGTAGTCAGCAGGATTGAAGGCAGTACAGATAGTGAGAAAGTTTATGCTGCGGGCAATGTGATTAATTATGAAATTGCGGTAGAAAATTCGGGCAATGTGACGCTCACACAAGTGGAGGTCACCGATCAATTCGCTGATCCACTATCTCTGGTACGTGATCGTGTTATTGGCGGCAATGATGACAACAGGCTTGATGTTGGTGAGATCTGGGTTTATTTGGCCACGCATACCGTTACACAAGAGGAGATGGATGCAGGCATTGACCTGAAAAATACAGCGATTGCTGACTCGGAGCAGACGGATGAGCATTCCAGTTCTGTTTCTACGACTATCCAGCAAAATCCCCATCTGGTTTTACAGAAAATTACCGGCGATGGTGTGGGCGGAACGATTGTGGATGGTGATGGCGTTACTATTTTGGCTGGTAATGCCGTGACCTGGACTTACAGCCTGAAAAATGACGGTAATGTATCGATAGCGTTCGATAAGTCCCAAGGTTTAAAAGACGATAACGGCACGACCGGCACAACAGCGGATGATTTCAATCCAGTCTATCAAAGCGGGGATATGAACAATGACAATATCCTGAGCGTAGATGAAATATGGGTCTTCAGTGCTACTGGAACGGCGATTTTCGGCTCTTACAATAACAGGGCAGTAGCAACAACTACTTTCAACAGCCTGCAAGTCACGGCTGTGGATACCTCAAGCTATATCGGCACATTTACTGAAGCCTGGGCTGGCCGTACGCAAGGCTATTGGAGCGCGCGTACGGAGGCATGGGACGGGTTGACTAGTAACAAAGTCAAGGGATCTGGTATAGATTTGCGCGCCGCAGAAATTAATCCGAAGGCCAGCGGTGACGTATTAATTGGTGATCTTAATCAGAATGGTGTTACCGATGTAAATGAAAACACGCTGCTGGTGAGTAAGGCGATTGCACAAAATATACTCAGTAGCAGTGTGGTCTCTGACAACAGGATTTCAATGTTGCAGCAGGCGATCGCCGCCCAGCTGAATATTTACAATGGTGATGTCAACCCTGGCAAGGCCTGGAGCACGACGAACAGCACAGATAAATCCGCTGGCGACCTGATTACCGAGGCCGTAGCATGGCTGAAAAACTATGGCGGGCAACTGTTTGGAGATGGCCTGCTCAATAGTACGGATTACAACCTTACAAAAAGTACGCTCACTTCTGCTACGGGCTATAACAAGACGACATTCTGGTCGACATCCATGGATGTCGATGGCACGGCCGCTGATGTGCATGCGACCGGTGAAGATCTGAAAAATGTGCTGATGGCATTCAACACCAACAAGCTCATCACTTCCAGTCAGAATCAGGTGGCATGGAATCAGACGACAGTCGATCCAGAACATCTGGTCAGTCCTGTCAATGTGGTGACAAACGATGCGGATGCATTCTGGCTGGTCGCCCAGAACAACATCGGCAATTTTGGTTTGGTATGGCACGGCTAAGCTTGATTGGGTTGACTTAGGACTGGTTTGGCCCGGGCTACTGGTCTGGGTATTGCGGTACGAATGTACTAATAGAAGCAGGTACTCACTTTGCTGAGATGCCTGCTTTTTCATTTGATAGTCAGGCTGACTGTGGCTGGTGGGTCACAAATTTGGCGGTAATCGTCTCTTGTTCATCACAAATTCTATTTAGTTCTCTTGGCGCAAGGTTGCGCTTTATTTGCTCAGATTATTAGTATTAATGCAACTAATTAGCTGTGCACATCATCAACCAGAGGAGCGCGACCATGAAACAAAATCAGAACGGTAACCTGACACATTCGACTACAGAGGGAGAGCCAGCAAGAGGCAATCCGCAAGCAGTGCAAATTGCGATGCGCTTGCGGGCGGTCGATGCATCCAATCGCGCGATTGTTTCCAACATCAGTGCAGTGCAACCATCGTCAGGTATGGTTTTCCTCGATTTCGGATTTGTTGAGCAGCATGCGATGGATGAAATCGGCAAGGCAGTGCGCAGCGGCCAGTCTTCAGCAACCATAGACGGGCGCCTTGAATGTCGCATCGCGATGGGAATGGAACACATCGTACAACTACATCGACAGCTTGAACAAGTGCTGGCCGCGACAAGAAAAACCGCAACCCGTACTGCGACGGAAGAGCCGATGACAGTCGGCGCTGACACCATTCTTCAATAACGTCCATCCGCTTGCGTCGCCTTTGCGGCGCTTGCGCTCACCATACCGCACTCACTCTCAGAGAGCCTCATCATGCAATCGAGCTTCGCAGAAATGCCGGCCAAATCATGGGCCGGCAATATGGCGCCACCGTTAAGGCAGGTATTTATTGCCTGTCGTTCCGCATTGATCACCGCAGCTGTTTTCAGCCTGTTTCTGAACCTGCTTATGCTGGTGCCATCGGTGTATATGCTGCAGGTATATGACCGTGTGCTGTCAACAGGAAGTGTGCCGACTTTGCTGATGTTAAGCATGATCACGGTCTTTCTCTTTGCCGTGTATGGCGGACTGGAATGGCTGCGCGCGCAAATACTGATCGTCTCCAGCATGCGTTTTGATGCATTACTTAGTGCAGGCATTCATGATGCGATATTTGCGCGTACGCTTGCCACCGGCGGTCGCGTAGCCAGTGCCCAGCCACTAGATGACCTCGACAAGCTGCGCCAGTTCGTCACGGGTGCCGGATTGTTTGCGTTACTCGATGCGCCATGGGTGCCGATTTATATGGGGATGATGTTCCTGTTCCATCCGTGGATGGGGATGACTGCCGTATTGTGTACAGTCGTGCTCGCAGCACTGGCAATCTGGAATGAACTCTCGACCCGCACGTTGCTGCATGATGCAAACCGGTTCAACATCGCAGCGAACCAGAAAACAGCTGCGAATTTACGCAATGCAGAAGTTATCGCCTCGATGGGTATGCTGTCGAGATTACGGCAACGCTGGCTCAATGAGCGTAGTGCCGCGCTGGAAGCGCAGCATCAGGCCAGCGGCAGGGCGGGCGTGATTGCATCCATCTCGAAAACATTCCGGCTGACTTCACAATCACTGGTGTTGGGACTGGGCGCTTATCTTGCAATCAGGCGCGAGATCAGCCCGGGCATGGTGATAGCCGGTTCTATTCTGTTGGGTCGTGCGCTGGCACCGATCGATATGTTGATTGCCAACTGGCGCAGCATGTCAGGCGCGCGTTTAGGTTACAAACGCTTGTCCGAACTATTGTCAGCGCACCCGGCCCAACAGGATGTCATGCCACTGCCACCGATTCAGGGTGAGTACAAGCTGGAAAAATTAGTCATCACGCCGCATGGTGCACGCTCGCCAGTGATCAAGGAGCTGACAATGCGAATTGCGGCAGGTACGCAGCTGGCCATCATCGGCCCTAGTGCGGCAGGAAAATCTACTCTGGTACGAGCACTGTTGGGTCTTTATGCACCTGCAGCGGGAACGATCAGGCTCGATGGTGCAGAGCTGCATCAGTATCAGCGGCAGGCTCTGGGTAGTGCGATCGGTTATTTGCCGCAAGATGTGGAACTCATCGACGGCAGCATTGCAGAAAATATCGCACGTTTTGGCATTGTTGATCCCGAGGCCGTGGTCAAGGCAGCAAGGCAGGCAGGCGTACATGAAATGATCCTGGCACTGTCGAACGGTTATGAGACGCGGTTGGAAGGGAATTTCACCTTGTCCGCAGGGCAGCGCCAGCGCGTCGCACTGGCGCGCGCACTATACGGCGATCCAGCCGTGATCATTCTTGATGAGCCCAATTCCAATCTGGATGAGGCAGGTAATGCCGCCTTGCAGCAGGCGCTGACAACGTTGCGCGACGTAGGCAGCACCGTCATTCTCGTCACACATTGCAGCAATATTCTCGATCAGATGGATCGCGTACTGTTGCTGGTCGACGGCAAGCTTTCACTCTATGGCACTAAAGATCAGGTTGCCAATGCCTTGAAACAGGCTGGTATGCATCGCGGTGCACATCCCATTCGCAGTAGCGAAGTATTTGCATGAGCGCAGATCAGATCATGAAGAACATTCAATCACTCAGGGCAGAAACGCCCGAGATAAATCATCAAGTTAAAACATCGCCATCCGTATTGCCATTGAAGGTAGAACGCCAGGAACGCTGGATGAAAGTGGGCGGCATTGCCGCATTGCTGGCCATGTTTGGCGGCCTGGGGCTATGGGCCGTGCTGGTGCCCTTAGACAGCGCAGCGATCGGACCGGGCGTGGTCGTGCTCGAAAATTACCGGAAAACGGTGCAGCACCTGGAGGGCGGCATCGTGCATCAGGTGCATGTGCGCGAAGGTCAGTTGGTCCAGGCCGGTGAGGTACTGGTCACCTTAGAAGATGTGCAGCCACGCGCGCAAATGGAGCTGGTCAATGGCCAGCTATTGATGGCACTGGCACGCGAAGCACGCCTGCTGGCACAAAGAGACGGTAAATCGCATCTTGCGTTTCCGGCCGAGCTCATCAACATGAAGCAGGACCAGCGTGCAGCAGAGGCGATGCGGGTGCAAGAGCAGACATTCAGGGTACGCAAGCAGGCCAATGAGGCTAGTAAAAAAATATATGAGCGCCAGATCTCCCAGCTACGGGAAAAAAATGCCGGATTGCGCGAACAAAAAATCATGCGTGACAAGCTAGCAGCATCATTTGACAAAGATCGCGCAGATTTCGAGGCACTGGCACGCGAAGGTTATGCGGAGCGTCAGCGCGTACGTGAAATGGAGCGTAGTCTGGTCCAAAGTGAAGGACTGAGCGGCTCGCTGATGACAGACATTGCGGCAACCGATTTTGAAATCAGCCAGACCGAAATAAAGATTATCCAGCTGGAGCAGGAATTTCAGCGCGAGGTCGCCAAGGAACTGGCAGAAGTACAGACCGAATTATTCGGCTTGCGTGAAAAAATGCGCGCGCTGACAGATACATTGCAGCGCACGAAAATTACCGCACCGGAAAACGGTATGGTGCTGGGCTTGTCGGTGCATACCAGTGGCGAAGTCTTGCGCGCCGGTGGCAGCATTCTCGATATCGTACCGGCCAATGAGCAATTGATTGTTGAAGCGCGTATCTCGCCACAAGATGTCGATCAGGTGAGGGTGGGGCAAATGGCCGAAGTACGTTTCTCTGCATTCCGGCAGCGCGATATGCCCAAGATAGAAGGCAAGCTGGCGACGCTGTCGGCAGATCGCCTGACGGACCAGTCAAATGAGCAGGCACAAGCTTATTACCTGGGCCGTGTTGTGATCACCCAAAAAGGGCTCAATGATCTGGCAAAACTCAAGCTCGAGCTGGTGCCCGGTATGCCTGCTGAAGTGCTGGTCAAGACCGGAACGCGCACATTCTGGCATTACCTGACAGCGCCGCTATCCGACCTGCTTGTCCGTTCGCTCAAGGAGGACTGACATGCACACAAACCGATGGCATGTGCTGATGAGAGCATGGGTAGTGGCAGCATGGTTACTGAGCACATCCGCGCAGGCAACCGATCTGCTGGAGCTGTATCAGACAACGATTTCCGGCAGTCCGGCACTCAAGATACGTGAACTCGGCGTGCAACGCGCTCGCGCCGATGCCGATGCGACAGGCAGCAGGCTCTATCCGCAAATCAGCTTGCAGGTAGCAGGCTCGCGCAATGATTATCAGGATGTGGCCGGTTCGTTGTTGTATAACGGTCAGCGTATTACCTTAAGCGCCCGTCAGGCCTTGTTTGATCTGCCATCCAAATATCGGTATGACAGTGCGCGCCATACCTCGCGCCAGGCCGAGAGCGAAGCCGAGCTCGCACGCATGCAACTGACTGCACAGCTTGCGGATACCTATCTGGAAGCATTGGCCGCGGATGATGAAATTGATCAGGTGTGGGCGGAAAAAGAAGCGGCGACGAATCAGGTTGCGCGCCTGCTGGCAATGACGAAACGTCAGATGGCCAAGGTCACGGATCTGACGGAAGCGGTCGCCTATCTGCAGCAACTGGAGACGCGACAGATTGATGTCGTCAATAAAAGCGAGGCCGCGCGTGTAAAGTTACGGGAATTATCCGGTCGTGATCCGGGCATGCTGGCAAAATTATCGCTCAAGGAATTTCCCGATGTACCCCATGATGAAGAATTCTGGGTCAGATCAGCGCTGGAAAACAATCCGGATCTTGCTGCACGCATGGCTGCCTTGCAGTCTAGCCGCAGCAGTGCCGATAGCGCGTTTGCTGAGCATGCGCCGCAATTATCCTTGCTATTACAAAGAAATCAGTCCAATCAGGACATCGACAATTCGCCACGACGGGATTTCAGTGTCAATCTCGTTGCATTGGAATTACGCATCCCGCTTTATGAAGGTGGCCGTGTCAGTGCCAGCAGTGCGTCGGCACAAGCGCAGTTGTCGATTGCCGAGCAACAGCTGGAGGTGTCGCGGCGCAGTATCGAGCGTGATGTGCGCATGACCTTTGCCAGCGCAAATGCCAACCGTGCCCGGATTGATTCAACAGATCAGCAGGTGTTTGCGATGGAACAATCTGTCGCCGCGCAAGAGCGTGGTTATGAGCTTGGCGCAGTGACCGTTGTGTCGGTACTCGATACCCGCCGCCGCTTATTGCGTGCACGTGCTGAACAGGCCAAGGCACGCTATGATTTTTTGCGTGACCTTATCCTCTTGCGCATGCGGGCGGGCAAGTTGAAAAGAGCCGATGTCGAGGAATTCAATCAATGGCTGGCTCTCCGTTAAATATGGTGGGCAGCCTGCCTGCAGATTTACTCGCAGATATGCTTGAATAATTCATCGGCCCGGGAGCCGGGGGCAGTATCATGCCATGCGCTGACCAGCGACTCTTCGGAGACAGTCTCGCCACTGCCCATTTTGCCAGCCATTCTTGACAGGCTCAGCACCCGCCATTTTCTGGCGCGGCATTGATATTCCGTTGCATACAGGACCGACTGAAATGGCCGGCCCTCATGATCTTTTGCCGGTGCAGAAAAATCATGCAGATCCCATACAAAAGCCGTATCACCCATTTTGCGCGTACGCAGGCTGTCAAAGTACATGACACTGGCGTCGTTTTGCATATAACTGACCCAGCCCTGGGCCGAGGCTGGCATGGATGCGAGCAGTAAGACAAGGCAAAAGAGCGGTTTCATCATGGCGTATCATTAGAAAAAAGATGAAATGCGTATCAGGATATGAAGCCATGTACATTAACGGTATGATCTGCTCCGTATAGGAGAATGAGCCCATGTACCTGATGCGCCAGATAATTCGACACCGTTATTTTATGCGCGCTTATCTTTTGATGCTGGCGCTGCTTGCGCTGCCAGTGATCGCGCTGGCATCCGATCTGTCTTTTCAATGTCAGGGCAAGACCCGCTTTATTCATCGTGGCGCAGACTCGACTTATCCGCAAGATGAAAAGCGCCAGTATCATATTCATGATACATCGCTTGATACCCTGACATGCGCGGCGAGTGAAAACAGCATCAGCTGTTCCGGCCTCACAGATCATCAGGCAATGCGGCGGGTGCAGATTGATACCAAGGCGCGGACTGTCAATGATACGTTGCAGATGCCAACATCGGAGCTGATCTTTGAAGGCCGCTGCAATTGACGTATATGCCGCTTGATCATCTGCAGGCACATGATCTGTACGCCGTGTTTAAAAAAGTACAGCCACAATTTCAGATTCTGGAAAATGGTTTCGGCGCAGGCGAGAAATTTTTTTCTGCGTGTGCATGCTGGCTTGCGACATCAGCACCGGGGTCACGGCTGCATTATCTGGCCATTGAGCCGCATCCGGTTTCCCGCGTGCAGTTGCAAAATGCACTGACCGGAAAATTTTCAGCTTCTGAAAAACTGGCGGCAATCGCCGCAAATCTGCTTGCTCATTGGCCGCCAGCGATAGAAGGCTTTCATACAATTCAACTCGCGCCAGATTGTCTGCTCACACTGGTGTTTGCAGATCCGGCACAAGCTGTGCCGCAGATTGCGGGAGACTTTGATGATATGGATTTTGTACGGCCTGCTGTGCTGGGCAGCAGTCATCTAACAAGTGAGGCGGTCAATGCGCCGCAATCTATCGTGATCATTGGCGCTGGCATTGCCGGTGCGAGTGTTGCGCGCGCGTTTGCACGACGTGGCATTGCTGTGACGGTGCTAGAACGTGAGGTGCCGGCATGCGGTGGTTCGGGCAATCCGGTTGCAGTCGTACGTGCCGAGCCAGGTGGTGCACATAATCCGGTGACGACATTGACTGCCGCAGGCATGATCTGGTTAAAGAGCTGGATCGCGCAACAGGGCAACGCGATACCGCATGAGTTTTGTGGTGCGATCCGATTGGCACGTGATCCACAGCGGCATGACAAACTTGCCCAATTTGCGCGGCGCATGCCTGATACATGGCTGGATGAAGTCACGCAAGAACAGGCCAGCGGGCTGTGCGGCCACTCTGTTGCCGGGCCTGGTTTTGTTCTGCCTTATGCAGGCTGGCTTAAGCCAGCTGCACTGGTTCATGCCTTGCTTGCCCATCCGCTGATCACGGTACGAACTGGTGTAAAGGTGGAGGCACTGGAAAAGCTGGTAAATGATGCATGGCGGATTGTGACGGTCAACAATCAATCAGTGCATGAAGAGATACATTCGCGCCATGTTGTGCTGGCCTCCGCATTCACGGCAGGTCTTTGCCCGATAGAACTGGCAATCGATAGCGCGCGCGGCCAGCTGTCGTATCTGCCGGAGTCGTCTGTAGGATTGACGACCATCATATGCCGTGACGGCTACATCACACCGGCAGTCAACGGTTTGCACACAATAGGCGCAACAATACAAAAAGATGATGACGATCAGCGTGCACGTGCTATCGATGACGAGGAAAATTTCCAGCGCTTGCAGCGTTTATTGCCCGGCTTTGCAACAGATGTAGATCAGCTGCAAAGCGGCAGGGTCGCTTGGCGTGCAGTTACACAAGACCGCTTGCCCTTAGTTGGCGCGCTGGCGCCGGGGCTGTATGCGAGCGTTGCACATGGTTCGCGCGGCATCACCTGTGCGCCATTGTGCGGCGAATGGCTGGCAGCGATGGTCATGGGCGAATTGTTGCCGTTGCCTGTGAGCTGGCGGCACTTGCTGGACCCGTTGCGTTTTGCCGTTAAAATCTGAAAATTAAATCAGCGGTACGCAATGTTTAGTTGTCAGCAGCATGCAAGCTGCCTGCACTTTTAACCTGATTCAGTGAGGAGAAATCATGTCTGCTTTGCGTACGTACGCCCGCTTGCCGTTATGCTTGTCGCTGCTGGCAGGATTGTTGTGCATGTCTGCGCTTGCCGCGGAATTTCCGGCCGGTGCGCCGGCTTCCTATGGATTTTCACCCAACAGGCTTGCGCGCATTCAGCAGGTTATTAAGACGGAGATTGATGCCAATCGCATGCCAGGTGCGGTCGTGCTGGTCGCGCGCAAAGGCGTGATCACGCATGCGCAAGCGATCGGCTTTCAGGACAAGGTAGCAGGCAAGCCATTGCAGCGTGATGCAATCTTCCGTGCGTATTCAATGACCAAGCCGCTGGTATCTGTGCTGACCATGATGATGGTTGAAGAAGGCAAGTTACAACTGGCTGATCCGGTATCCAAATATTTGCCGGGCATGGGCAATATGCAAGTGCTGGTCAATCCCGCGGAGCCTAATGGCGCAACCATACCTGCCGCACGTCAGATCACTGTGCATGATCTGTTGCGCCATACCTCAGGCCTTACTTATGCAGAATTTACGCGTTATGCATCCATGCGTTCTGCTTATGAAAAGGTGGATCTGTTTTCTGCTGAGGTACCATTCAAGTCCATGATGCTGACCCCAGCGCAACAGATTGATGCGTTCAGCAAGGCGCCCTTGCTATGGCAACCGGGCAGTACCTGGGAATATGGTTTGTCGACTGATCTTCTGGGGCGCGTACTGGAAGTGATCGGTAACAAGCCGTTGCATGACATGCTGGATGAAAAACTGATTCAGCCATTGGGCATGAAAGATACCAGTTTTGTGGTGCCGCCTGAAAAAATTATGCGACTTGCCGAGCCTTTGCCGATAGATCCGAATACAGGCGCGCTGATGGCAAAGATGCTCGACGTTGCCAAACCCATGGGCAATGATTCAGGCGGTGCAGGCATATCGACTACGGCCGATGACTATCTACGTTTTTGTCAGATGCTTTTGAATGGCGGCACCTTTGAAGGCAAGCGCTATCTGTCGCGCACGACAGTTGCACTGATGACGGCAGACCATCTGGGTCCCAAAGTCGCCACGCCTATACAGCCAGGCGAATTGTTGATGGGCGTGCAGGGCTATACATTTGGTCTGGGCTTCATGGTTCGCCAGGGCGCAGGACTGGCCAGTGTGCCCGGTTCAGAAGGTGATTATGCTTGGGCAGGTTGGGGCGGAACGTTTTTCTGGGTAGATCCGAAGGAACAGTTGATCGGTATACTGATGACGCAAACGCCGGGCGCAATACGTCAATCTTATCGTCGCATGTTCAAGCAGATGGTCTATCAGGCGCTGGAATAAAGCGCGACTGCAGATCGCACATCATGCAGTCAGATGCGCGATCAGTGATGCAAATGCTGTTTCATCCGGGTGCAGGTTATTAAAGCGGAACAAAGTATGGTGTGAAGGAGGTTCTACACGCCGCTGCAAATATGTATTCCAGTGCGCAAGCTTCCAGGCATCACGCGGATCAGCACGATGATGAATGCGTCGCCTGGCTTCCTCACTGTCGAGGTCTATCCAGGCGATGCGGCAGATCGTGTTGGCGGGCAGGCCGAGCGATGTCGGTTCAAAGAACTTGCCGCTGATGATTTCGCGCGTAAAGGGGCCGACCAGAATCACGCTAATGCCCAGCGCGAAATTTTCACGCACGATATCAATCAGGCCAGCATATTCCTGATCGCGAATATGCTGCAGATACGCGGGGCTGTCCCTGTCATCCTGATCACCGGTCAACAGGCCCATCATATGTGAGCTGAATGCGCCATAAACCGTATCTTTATCGAGGAAGAAAAAATCCTGCCCGGTACGATTGCGTATTACCGGCAGCGCTTTTTTTGCCAGCGAGGTTTTACCGGTGCCGGCATGACCAGCAAACAAAATCAGGCGTGGATTAGTGACAGGCATGGCATCTCAATACAGGTTTGTAATGGAGAATCAGAATAAGGTGGGGATAATTTATCATTTTTGTATGATGCCAGCCTGCTATCTGCGGGAGTAAATGAGGCTGGGCGCGGTATTTGGCCTGTTTGATCTATAAAGGGCGGTAAAGGTGTGTTTTCTTAGATAATCCTTGTATCATTAAAACGTGTAATTAAACCCTTGTTATTAAAATAATATGTCAGAAACAAACTCATCTGGTACTTTGCTGGTCGGCGAAGGCGTTTTCATGAAAGGCACAATCAAAGTGCCGGGTATTGCTACGATCGATGGCAAGATAGAAGGCGTGGTGACTGCGGATACGATTTATGTCACCGCAAATGGCGCGATCAATGGCAAGACTGCCGCCAACCATATTCGCGTCGGCGGTGAGTTGACAGATACGACTGTCGCCAACCGTACCCTGGTAGTCGAATCTATGGGCAAAATTCTGGGCTCCATCACTTATGCTGATCTGGAGATCAAAAAAGGTGGCACGCTCGAGGGTGATATACACAAAGTCAAGGATGGTCAGTCTTCTGGTTTCCGTATGCAAGAACCGGAGCCCGCACCTGAGCCAGCGCCTGAACCTGAGCCACCACAACCTCCTTCAGAAGACATCTGATTTCTTTCATCAAGCAGCTCCGGGTGCTCACAGTGCCCGGACTGATTTGCCTGTTTTTTCAACCGATATGTTTTTTGCAAGCCTGCGGCCTCCTTGCGCTTGGGCTGACTGTATTTCTATAAATAAAGTAAAAATTTGATCTGGTTACAGGTTTGTAAGTGACTTTGTTTGTAAATTAAGGGTGTGCATCCAATTTGCATGCGATCTGGCCGATTTGCATGTTGAGGGAAGTCTGATTACCTGATAGCGGAGGCTGCCTTGAAAAAGATCATGATTGTCACAAGCGTGGTAGTGGCAGCATTTACCGTGCCGTTTGCGCATGCAGAATTGAGCGCTGCAAATATCGAGCGCGCGAAAGAGGCATTTGATGTCAATACCTGTGTGAGCTGTCATGATGCGACCAGTCGTATCGTCGGTCCGTCATTAGAGGAAATCAGCAAGCGATACAAAGGCAAGAAAGTCGAAGCAGAATTGGCCTCGCGCATACGCAATGGCAGCGCAGGCAGATGGGGCGATATACCGCACCCTGTTTATACGGCGCTGGATGAAAATACTGCGCGACTGATCGCGGCATGGATACTTGCCGGGACACCGAAATGATATTTTTATTTACTATTTACGTACCATCGGCCCTGAGAAAGAGAAATAAATGATGCGAGCATTGCCAATCATTCTGATCACGATGTTATTAGCCTCACCCGCTGTCCATGCGGAATGGATCAAGGTTTTTGAAAATATTCGCGGTACAACTTCATATGTAGATCCCGATAGTGTTCAGGCTACGGGCCAATATCGTAAGGTCTGGGAGCTGCAGAGTTACAAGACACCTGCCTCAAATGGCATGCTGTCGATGAAAATGCGCAAAGAGTATGACTGCAAAGAAGAGACGACTAAGCTGATCTCTTTTACTGCCTACAAGGGAACGATGGGAACCGGCGATGTACTGGGTACGGTTAATTCGCCTGATGAGTGGCAGCCTATCTCCAGAAACCCGGGAGGAAAAGGCGCCTTTCGTTATGTATGCGAGCAGAGTGGCCGTTGAGATCGCATCATCGTCAGCCCTGATCTATTTAACTTCTGAAAATAAAATACACTGCGCCCATCAGGCACAGCGCAGCCCACAGATAATCAGTTTTAAAAGGCTCGCCCATATAAAAAATTGCAAACGGCACGAATACGCTTAAGGTAATCACTTCTTGCGTAATTTTCAGCTGACTTAAGCTCAGCGCCTGAAAACCAAAACGATTGCCCGGTACTTGTAGCAAATATTCAAACAAGGCAATGCCCCAACTAGCCAGAGCGGCAAGCCACCACGAATATTGCGACAAATTCTTCAGATGCCCGTACCAGGCAAAGGTCATAAAAATATTTGATAAAAATAGCAGGCCGATAAAAAGCAGTGTACTGGT